>OFHG01000029.1_pt1 | contig 67989 bp, 66 predicted proteins | sample 1521931 | NCBI WGS metagenome assembly OFHG01 (sample SAMEA2468438, study PRJEB22500) | soil metagenome | biome: Glassland; feature: Farmland; material: Clay | place: Australia | collected 2013-01-31 | depth 0.55 m
CGATTTGGCGCTTTAAATTTGGAGCTTGCCTTATTCTATTCATCGCGCCGATTTCGGCCATCTGCACCTCCACACCGAATACAGCCTGCTCGACGGAGCGAATTCCCTCGACGCCCTCATAAAAAAGGCCCTGGACCTGAAGATGCCGGCCATCGCCGTCACGGACCACGGCAACCTCTTCGGCGCGCTCGACTTCTATCTGAAGGCAACGAAAGCGGGCATCAAGCCCATCATCGGCTGCGAGACCTACGTGGCCCCCGGCTCCCGCCTGGACAAGAGCCAGCCCGCTGGCAGGCATGAAGAGGCCTCGCACCATCTGCTGCTTCTGGCCATGAACAAGGCGGGCTACAAAAACCTCGTCAAACTCGTGACCGCCGCGTATCTTGAAGGCTTCTACTACCGCCCCCGGATCGACAAAGAGCTTCTGGCCGCGCACAGCGAGGGGCTGATCGGCATGTCCGCCTGCTTGTCAGGCGAGATCCCGACGCTTTTGCTCCACGACAAGTACGACGAGGCCAAAAAGGTAGCGGAAGAATATCAGCGCATCCTGGGAGCGGGTAATTTCTATCTTGAGCTCCAGGACAACGGCATCCCGGAACAGGACCGCGCGAACAAGGAATTGATCCGTCTTTCCAAGGACACGGGCATCCCGCTCGTGGCGACCAACGACTGCCACTATCTCAACAAGGAAGACCACAAGGCCCACGACGCCCTGCTCTGCATCCAGACCGGCAAGATCGTAAAAGACGAGAGCCGCATGAGGTTCTCGTCCGAGACGTTCTACGTGAAAACGCCGGAGGAGATGAAGAAGTCCTTCGCTCATGTGCCCGAGGCCATAGCAAACACCGTGGCCATTGCAGAGCGCTGCAACCTGGAGATGGACCTGGGCAAGTACCACCTGCCGCATTTTCCCGTGCCCGAAGGCTACTCGCTCGAATCCTACATGGCCGAGCTCGCCCGGAAAGGACTCGAAGAGCGGTTCGCGGAGATCGAGGCGGTGCGCGGCAAAGGGAGCTTCGACCCCGGGGTCTACAGGCAGCGGCTGGAGTCCGAACTCGTCATGCTCGGCAAGATGGGCTTTGCGGGCTATTTCCTCATCGTCTGGGACTTCATCCGCTTCGCCAAGGAGCACGGCATCCCGGTGGGGCCGGGCCGCGGCTCCGCTGCCGGGAGCCTCGTTGCCTATTCGCTCAGGATCACCGACCTCGACCCCCTGCCGTATAATCTTCTGTTCGAGCGCTTCCTCAACCCGGAACGCATCAGCATGCCTGATATCGACGTGGACTTCTGCATGGACCGCCGCGACGAGGTCTTCAAGTACGTGACCGAGAAGTACGGCCAGGACCACGTGACCCAGATCATCACCTACGGGACCATGATGGCCAAGGGAGTGATACGCGACGTGGGCCGCGTGCTCGACATCCCCTACTCCGAAGTGGACAAGGTCGCCAAGCTCGTGCCGAACACGCTGAACATCACCCTGGACGAGGCCATGAAGCAGGAGCCGAAGCTCCGGGAGCTCAAGAAGGACCCGCGCATGGCCGAGCTCATCGATATCGCGCTCCATCTCGAAGGCCAGGTCAGGCACGCGTCCAAGCACGCGGCGGGCGTCGTGATCTCCGAGGAACCGCTGACCGAGTATCTGCCGCTGTACAAGGGGCCGAAGAACGAGATAACGACCCAGTTCGACATGAAGGGCGTGGAGAAGATCGGCCTGGTCAAGTTCGACTTCCTGGGGCTCCGCACGCTCACCGTGATAGACAAGGCCGTGAAGACGATCAACCAGCGCCTGCAAAAGGCGCCGCTCGCCGATGCTGAACAGTTCCTTATCAACCGCATTCCCATGGACGATCACAAAACATACGAGTTGCTCGCGCGGGGCGAGACGGCCGGCGTGTTCCAGTTCGAATCATCAGGCATGCGCGATATCTTTATCAAGATGACGCCGCAGTGTTTCGAAGATCTGATCGCGCTTGGTGCGCTTTACCGGCCGGGACCGCTCGGAAGCGGCATGGTAGACGTCTTCATCAAGCGGAAAAAAGGCGCTACCAAGATCACGTACGAACTGCCGCAGCTCGAACCGATCCTGAAAGACACCTATGGCGTCATTGTCTACCAGGAACAGGTGATGCAGATTTCGCGCACGCTTGCAGGCTACTCGCTGGGCCAGGCAGACCTGCTCCGCCGGGCGATGGGAAAGAAGAACCCGGAGGTCATGGCCAAGGAGAAGGTGCCGTTCCTCGAAGGCGCGAAGAAGCAGGGCATCAACGTGAAAAAGGCCGAAGCGATCTTCGACCTCATGGCCAAGTTCGCGGAATACGGGTTCAACAAGTCCCACAGCGCGGCCTATGCCCTTATCTCCTACCAGACGGCGTACTTGAAGGCCCACTATCCCGTGGAATACATGTCCGCCCTGCTCACGAGCGAAGTCCAGGACACGGACAAGGTGGTTAAATATATCCACGAAGCGCGCCAGATGGGCATCGACATCCTGCCTCCCGACGCAAACAAGAGCATGTGGGACTTCACGGTTGTCGAAGCACATGACCGTGAGAACATAGAACCCGGGAGCACGATCGGATCGATCCGCTTCGGTCTCGCTGCAGTAAAAAATGTCGGTCTCTCTGCCATTGAAGCGATCATTGAAGGCCGGGAATCCAAGGGAGAATACACCTCGCTTGCCGATTTCTGCAAGAAGGTGGACCAGCGCAGGGTGAACCGGAGAGTGATCGAAGCGCTCATCAAATGCGGAGCGTTCGATTTCACGGGGGCCCGGAGAGCCCAGATGACGGAAGGGCTGGACATGATCATCGATCAGGGGAGCAAACACCAGGAACAGGAGTCAATCGGCCAGTTCAGCATCTTCGATTCCCTGGACGACCACAGGGAGCCTTCCCTTCCCGATGTTCCCGAATGGAAAGAGAGCCAGCTTCTGGCCTATGAAAAGGAAAGCGTGGGCTTTTATCTCTCCGGCCATCCCCTGGCCGCGTTCCAGGCCGACATGGCCCGTTACGCCACGGCCACGACCGAGACGCTCGACAATGTCCCGGACGGCAAGGAAGTGATCATCTGCGGCATTATCGCGGGCATGAAGCTCAAGATCACCAAGAAGAGCCAGGAAAAAATGGCCATTCTGAACCTCGAAGACCTCTCGGGATCCGTCGAGGTCGTCGTGTTCCCGGACCTGTACAAATCGGCGCACCACATGCTCTTGACCGATACGCCGCTCATCATCGCCGGCCAGCTTGACAAGAGCGAGCAAGGAAACAAGATCAAGGCCGTGCGGCTCCATCTGCTCTCCGAGGTTAAGAAGCGGGGCATGACCAGGATGGACATCAGGATCAATGCCACCGGCCTGACCCAGGACGACCTCCTCAAGGTAAAAGAAATTCTCCTCAAACATCAGGGCAACATCCCCGTCTTTCTCCGCCTCCAGAACCCCACGCGCAAGGAGTCCCTCATCTCCGTGGGCAGGGAGATCCGCGTCAACCCCACTGAACAGCTTATCAGCGAGATAGAGTCCGTTCTCGGATCCGGCGCGGTGTCTTTGGGGTAGTTCGCTTCTCTCGCCAATAGAATCCCCTTAACCTCCCTCCCTTTTCAAACGTTTTTTCATCATTCTCATTAATCTATCAATATACGAAATAAGTCGTATTGAAAAAGCCATCGTTTGTGCTACATTTACAGAATACCGTGATTACCTATCAGAAACGGTTCTTGGATGATCAAGCGACCATATTTATTCTTTTCTTAAAAGGAGGTGCGGAACGTTTTCGGCTAAGGTCGCAGAATAGTTAAATCTCATTAAGGAGGATAACCATGGCAATAATGGAACAATCAAAAAAAATGAAAAAGACCGTCGTTGCGCCAAAAATGGAAAGCAGGGAGCAGACCGTGGAATTCAGTTATTACGCGCCTGCGGCAAAAAAGGTCTGTCTCGCGGGAAAGTTCAATGCCTGGAACACCAATTCGCTTTCCCTGAAAAAAGGCAAGGACGGCACGTGGAGGATCTCGATCAAGTTGCAGCCGGGACAGCATGAATACAAATTTTTTGTCGATGGCGCCTGGGCACAGGATGTGCCCTGCTCCGACAAGGTCCCCAATCCTTTCGGCACGTACAATTGCGTAATGGGCGTCCAGTAACAGACGTCCGCAGACGGCTGCTTGTCGGGAGAAAAACCACCGCTCCTGATACAGCAGCCGGTCCATTTTTTGAAGCTTTCACCCTTTCTCCTTTTTACATAAGTTGCATCGAACCCGTCCGCGAAACCATCTAAATGAAGGAGCGATAAAATATGAACTATACTAAACTCGAAGATACCGCATGCGCCCTCGTGGCCGCGGGCAAAGGCATTCTTGCCGCGGACGAAAGCTTCCCGACCATCCAAAAACGTTTCGCGGCCATAAACATCGAATCGACGGAAGAGAACCGGCGCGCGTACCGGGAGCTGCTGTTCACGACGCGGGGCATCGAGGAGTTCATCAGCGGCGTGATCCTGTTCGACGAGACCATCGGCCAGAAAACAGGAGACGGAACGCTTTTTACGGACGCTCTCTCACGCAAGGGCATCATACCGGGCATCAAGGTCGACGCCGGGACCATGCCCCTGCCCGGGCATCCCGGCGAAAAGATCACCTCAGGGCTCGACGGGCTGCGCGAACGTTTGAACGGGTATCGGGACCGCGGCGCACGGTTCGCCAAGTGGCGGGCGGTGATTGCGATCGGGCCCCATCTGCCTTCCCGCGCATGCATACAAGCGAACGCCCACCAGCTCGCGCTCTATGCCGCTCTTACCCAGGAAGCGGAAATGGTCCCGATCGTCGAGCCCGAAGTCTTGATGGACGGCGATCATGACATGACGCGCTGCGAGGAGGCGACCGAGACCGCGCTCTCGGCGGTTTTTGCCGCTCTCCGGGACTACGGGGTCGCGCTCGAAGGCATGCTGCTCAAGCCCAACATGGTCGTTGCCGGGACGAAGTCTCCGAAGCAGGCGTCCGTTGTGGAGACGGCGGAAGCCACAATCCGCACGCTCCGAAGGACCGTTCCTGCGGCGGTCCACGGCATCGTGTTCCTGTCCGGGGGGCAGGGTCCCGAACTTGCCACCGGGCACCTGAACGCCATGAACGTTCGGGGGCCCCATCCGTGGGAGTTGTCCTTCTCCTTCGGCCGCGCCCTGCAGAACGCGGCGCTCAAAGCCTGGAAAGGAGCTGCGGCAAACGTCGCTGCGGCCCAGCGGGAATTCCATCACCGGGCGCAGTGCTGCGGGGCCGCGCGCTACGGCACCTATTCGGACAAGATGGAGAAGATGGCAGCTTGATACCTGCTTGACGCGTTCACGCGCATAATGTATGATACGCGGGTGATAATAAAATTCCAGGACCTGGAACGATTCACAACAGGCGATATCGACGCCGCGATAGAGCGGAACGAACCCAATGAGCTTCAGCTGTTGTCGGTCACGGTGGCCCTCGCTTGTCCTGACCAGGCTACCGCACAGGATGTTTGCCTTAAACTTTCCCGCCACGCACATAACAAGGTCCGCGGCAACGCGGTCATAAGCCTCGGACACCTTGCCCGGCGTTTCCGCCATCTGGACGAACGGATCGTGAAACCCGTCATAGAATCCTCCCTGAACGAACAGGATGAGTACGTGCGCACGCGCGCAAAATCCGCTGCGGATGAAATTCACCAGTTCCTCGGATGGGACATAACAGGCCACGTGTACGGGGTATGAACACGCTTACGCAATATCTTGAAAAATACGCCCTGGCATCGCTCGAAAAACAGGAAAAGCTGGCCGGACTGATCGGAGAACATACCGTTGATATCGATTACGATTCGGGGGTGGTCCGGTTCACCGGCGCGTACGAGTTCCCCTTTCAGGTCCTCGGCACGGAGTCAGATAACACGCTTACCTGGCTCTGGGCATGGGCCGATGAACAGATAGAGCTGTCCCCTGACCGCGTAAAGTCTTCGCTGCAGCTAAAGGCATGGGGAGAGAAAAACGGCGTCAGTGAATTTATCGTGCCATCCGTGGACCTCGGCAAGGCCGACGGTCATGTCCTTTCACTCATCGCCTCGGGCGTATGCGAAGCCGGCTGTTTTTATCGGGACGACTATGACGGCGGTGCGTTGTTCCTCCTGCTGTTCGGGGCGGCGATCGACCGGCGGCCTTCCCTCGACGCCGCGGGACTGATCCGGCAGTTCTCGGACCTGATTTCTCTCCATGAGCTCAACCATCGCAATGCGCTCGTTTCCTATCTTCGCCTGAAAGGTCTCCCCTTTACGGAACAGGAAACGAACCTAAATTTTGAATTGGAATCAGCGGAGCAGATGAGCGCTGAATTCGGGCCGGGGGGCAAGGTGAAATCGATAAACGGCGTTGAGCTGCCCCTCGATTGAGATTGATAGGCGGGAAGGCGGCGCTTCATCGGCGACGTCGGAGAAAGCTGCGGACAGCATTTCTTTATTTTTACGAATTAACCTAAAATATAATCATCGGGAGTAAGGATCATGGGCCTGCTCGACAGCCTTGAACGAAAATTGCGGCGCTACGCAATACCGAACGTCACCCTCTATCTCATCCTGGGCCAGGTGCTCTTTTTCGTGTTCGAAATGTCGGGCAGGTTCATCCTCGACCGCGTAGTCCTGATTCCCGGCCTTGTTTTAGCGGGCGAGTGGTGGCGGCTCATTACCTTTCTGTTCATTCCGCCCCTTACGAACCCCATCTTCGCCTTTTTTGCCTGGTACCTGTTTTATCTCATGGGCGGCGCCTTGGAAGGTCATTGGGGCGCTTTCCGGTACAATGTCTTTCTCCTGGTCGGGTACCTCGTCACGGTCGCCGTCTCGTTCATCATGCCCTTTTATCCCGCGACTAACATTTTTATCGGCGGCTCGGTGTTTCTTGCCTTTGCCTTCCTCTATCCGGAATTTCAAATCTATATATTTTTCATTATCCCGGTAAAGATCAAGTGGCTCGCGCTCCTCACCTGGATCGGCTATGCCTATAAAATACTGGTCGGCCCGGGGAGCACCCGTCTGTTCGTTCTCGCTTCGATCAGCAATTTTCTCCTGTTCTTCGGCAGGGACATATACTGGCGCATGAAGACCGGAAAGCGGCGCATGGCCGAGCAGGCCCGCCAGTTCTCCGGCAGGAAAGAAGCGTTCCACACCTGCACCACCTGCGGCATCACCGACCTTTCGCATCCCCAGATGGAATTCCGGTACTGCTCCGACTGCGGCGGGCTGGGGTACTGCAAGGACCACATCTTCAATCACGAGCATGTGAAGAAGAAATAGTAGTGTGAAGTAAGGCGAAAGAGCCGCATGATCTTTGTTCCCGGTATCTTTATGATAACGAATGAACAGCCACGTTGAACAACCCATAGACGGAATCCTCGACCTCCACGCCTTCGACCCTGCGGACGTGAAAGAACTGGTGCCGGAGTACCTTGCCCTGTGCCGGGAGCGCGGGATACTCCAGGTGCGCATCATTCACGGGAAAGGCGTCGGAACGCTCCTGCGCACCGTGCAATCGATCCTGGAGAAGCTGCCCTCTGTGGAATCATTCAGGACTGCCGGGGAAGAATCCGGTGGATGGGGAGCGACGATCGTTACTCTGCGGCGGATGTAAGGAAGTGCCACTGCCCGCGCCACGACTCGCCTCACGTCGTCCATCCTGTTCCCTGCTGCAACACGTGTCCGCACTGCAAACAGAGAATTTCGAATTGTTTTTATAAAACACACGTTCAGGCATGCGAGGAAAAGAAAAAGGCAGGGTAAAAATCCCTGCCTGCAATAAGTTTCCTTAACTTTAAATCAGATGTCCTTCGCGTTAAAAAATCCTCTTGCTGTTCTTCTGCACGATCTACGTCGTGCTTCTCGTCGGGATCTTCAAGCGCTGCCCCACGCGGAGCAGCCTCTTTGAGCGGATATTGTTTGTTTGGAGGATCCTCTGGATGCTCGTCCGGTACCGGAGCGCGATGAGCGAGAGCGTCTCTCCGCGCCGGACTCGATGTATCACGTATTCGACCTTGGGCGGCGTCCACTTCGGCAGTTTTCCCAGAACGGCTGTTAACAGCTCGCGTTTCCCGGGCGGTACCCGGAGCAGGAAGGGCATATCGGGGGTGGCGTCGCGCCGCAGCTCGGGGTTCAATTGGGTGAGGTCCTCCAGCTCGACGTTCAGTTTTTCGGCAACGGACTTCAAATGGACCGGCCTCTCCACAGTGCACGTCTCGTATGACAGGGGCTGGTCCGGCTGGTCCAGGGTAAAGCCGTACTTTGCCGGATCTTTTACAATGGCCAGGACGGCCAAAAACCTCGGGAAGTAGCGCGCGGTTTCACGGGGAAGCCGCTGGTAAAAATCCCAGAAGTTATCCAGATAATCTATCTTCGAGTCCCGGATCACCCGCGCAACGGAGCCCTCTCCGCAGTTGTATGCCGCAAGGACCGTGGCCCAGTCGCCGAACATCTGGTGAAGTTCTTTGAAATATTCAATGGCAGCGGCCGTGGATTTCTTCGGGTCGAGCCGTTCGTCGATCCAGGCATTTCTCTTTAGCCCATACTTGTAGCCCGTGGAAGGGATGAACTGCCAAAGGCCGAAAGCGCGTGACCGCGACAGCGCCCTCACCTTGAACCCGCTTTCGATGAGCGGCAGCCAGGAAAGCTCCTCGGGAAGGCCGGCCGCCTTCAAGGCCTTCACCATCGCGTCGCGGTACCTGCCCGATCGCTTGTATGCTTCCAGGAAGAAATCGCGTTCCACGGTCTGGAACGACTGGATCTCGCGCTGCACATGATCATTGACGACCATGGGGATCGCATCGTGGTTTCCCTTCACGGCAACCTGCCGGGAGGCGTATAGCTCCATGATCCTTTTGGAGATCATGAAGCGAAGATCATCCTTTTGCTGGGAGAGCTTCGAATTGTTGCCGGGAACAGTGAGGATAAGCGCGTAGGCCTGGTCCAGGGATTCGATCGCATGGTCCATGTCGCCGTCTTTCCAGTACTCCTGGGCGGTTTCAGTAAGTTCCAATGCGGTGTCCAGGGGCTCCTGGTCATCGTCACCGGCGTCTTTCTTCGCTGTTGACCCGTTTTTTTCCGCTTGATCCGCTTGATCCGCTTGATCCGTTTGAGACGAAGAGACCGGTTCCGTTGCTAAGGTATCCGGGCTTTCGGATGCGCCTTTGAAATTCGCAGTGTCTTCATCGGCAGCCGCGGCTGGACGAAGCGGCTTCTGCCTGCCGCCCTCGGTAACAGGAACAGACGGATGGGCGCAGCCGAACAGGAAAGTTGCGGCTGAAATCAGAATAAAGGCCCGATATGAAAGACGCGTTATTTTCATAAAAACAACCAGGCCGATAATAAACGAAAGCAAACAAAAAAGCAAACTGAAAATGCACGAGGGCTGAAATATTATGAAAGCCTCTGACAGCCCGTTTGACCAGTGTTAGCTTTTGCAGTAAACTGTATACAGACTTTTTTCGAAAGGATTACGGCATATGACGCCTGTTAAACGTTTTCAGAATAACTTCTGCTTCTGTCTGCTCGGAGTTTTGATTGTTCTCGCTTCCTGCGCGGGAAGGCAGCCCGCTCAGCAGGTCACGGTCCCCGCTGAGCGAAGCAAGCCCCGTCTAGCCGTTTCAGAACTCGGAAAGCGGATCCACGTTCTGATCAATGAAGAACGGCGAAAGCACGGTTTGACCCCGCTCGCATGGAACGGCATGCTGTCAAAAATCGCGACAAGGCACAGCAGCGATATGGCGAAAAGAAACTATTTTAGCCACTACTCTCCCGAGGGCCATGATTTTTTCTACCGGTATCGGCAGGCGGGGTATTCCTGCGCCATTCCAGACGGCGAGCGTATCTATCTGGGGGCGGAAAACATCTTTCAGAATAACCTCTATGACCGGGTGGTTTTCGTCAATGACGTGGCGCACTATGAGTGGAACAGCATGGCGAAGATAGCGAAAACGACGGTTCGGGGATGGATGAACAGCCCGGAGCACAGAAAGAACATCCTGACCCCGCATTGGAAGAGCGAAGGCATCGGCGTGGCTGTTTCGCCGGACAACAAGATCTACATAACGGAAAATTTCTGCTAGGGATTGCGGTTCAAACCTCTAACAGCTGTTCAGTCGCCCCGAGTCTCTTTTGCGACGCGGCAATCCCGGTTTTCAAATCGTTATGAACTTCGAGATTGCGGAGTTTATCCCGAGCATAAAGCGAGATTGCTTCGCCTTTGGCTCGCAATGACAAGCGAGGGACCTCTCGCAAAAACGGCTAAAAGGATTTTTTCAACAGCCCTGCTAATCCTGCGATCTAAACGCCACAAAATCCATTTCCAGCGCAACATCCTTCGGCAGTCGGGAAACCTCGACCGTGGCGCGGGCAGGCGGGTCCGACGGGAAGTAGCCGCCGTACACCTCGTTCACCGCGGTGAAATCAGCCATGTTCTTGAGATAGATCGTGGCCCTGACAACCGATGACAAGGAACAACCCGCGGCCGCCAGAATTGCTTTTGCGTTTTCCAGTACAAGCTCGGTTTGGGACTTGATGTCAGCTGTGACCACGGTTCCGGTTTTTGGGTCCAACGGTATCTGCCCGGACACAAAAACGAAACCTCCTGCTTCGATAGCCTGCGAATAAGGCCCTATCGCCCGGGGAGCGCCTGAAGCTTTGATGACTTTTTTGTCCACATAAACCTCCGGTTAAAGTTTAGCTAAATGCAGTATCTTATTGTTTTAGTTCAATGAAATAAGATTAAAGTAAACCATGAACAATGAGCGTCGCGGTACGGTGCATGCTCCCGGCATGAAGACTCGAGGGCCATACGCTGAGATCTGGATTTGTTTTCAGGAATTGCAGGGAACTTACCCGGTCTTTACTCTTTTGACATCGAGAACGCCATTGATCGCTGAGATATTCTTAATCACCTTGTTCAGGTGGTCAATGTCCTTGATGTCGATGGTGAAGTTGAGGGTAGCCTGTTTGTCCTCGCCGGTAATCGCCTCGGCGTGGGTAATGTTTGCCTCGGTTGCGCTGATCGACGACGATACGCTGGCAAGAAGGCCGGCCTTGTCCTGTGTTTTGACCGATATTTTTACGGCATGAGCGCCAAGCTGGAAATCTCCCCAGGTCACTTCGATGAGGCGCTCCTTGTCAAAAGTCAGCTCGCCCGCGTTGGGACAATCCACGGTATGGATGGAAACTCCCCTTCCCCGGGTAATGAATCCCAATACCTTGTCTCCGGGCACGGGATTGCAGCACTTGGACAGGTGGATGAGCATATTGTCCATTCCGCTTATCTTCATGGCGCTGCCGGAGGGCTTTGCGTGCTTTTGGGGCGGCCTTTTCGGAACGGGCTCGATATGCGGCTTGTCGGGCGCCAGCTTGTTCGCCACCAGGTGCGCGGAGACCTTGCCGTAACCGACGGCCGCGAGCAGGTCATCGAGGGTATTATGCGACATGTCATTGGCCACCTTGAGAAGGTCGTCCGACTTGAATATCTTGGAGGGGTTGAGCTCGTGTTTGCGGAGGTCCTTTTCGAGGAGTTCCCTGCCCAGGAGTATACTCCTTCTGCGCTCTTCCGCCTTGAGCCATGCCTTGATCCTGGTCCTGGCCTTTGACGTTTTAACGAACTTGAGCCAGTCGCGGCTCGGGGTGTGGCCGGACTGGGTTATGACCTCGATCTTGTCGCCGTTATGGAGCACATGCTTGAGCGGCACGATCTTTCCGTTTACCTTGGCCCCGACGCAATGGTGGCCGATGTCGGTGTGCACGCTGAAAGCGAAGTCCACGGGCGTCGACCCCTGCGGCAGCTCCTTAACGTCGCCGCGCGGAGTAAAGACGTACACCACGTCCGGGAAGAGGTCGCCCTTGACCGTGTCCATGAATTCCTTGGCGTCGGGGAGGTCCCGCTGCCACTCGAGGAGTTGCCTGAGCCACGCGAATTGCTGCTCCTCCCGCTGGCTGACGACCGACTTCTCCTTGTACCGCCAGTGGGCCGCGATGCCCTCCTCGGCGAGACGGTTCATCTCTTCGGTGCGAATCTGAAACTCCACGCGTTCGCCTTTGGGGCCGATGACGGTGGTGTGGAGCGACTGGTAGAGGTTGGACTTGGGCACGCCGATAAAATCCTTGAAGCGCCCGGGCACGGGCGTCCAGAGCGAGTGAATGAGCCCGAGGATGGCGTAGCAATTGACCTTGGTATCGGTGATGATCCTGATCGCGATCAGGTCGTAGATGTCGTCGAAGGATATCCCCTGCTTCAGCATTTTCTGGTGGATGCTGTAGAAGTGTTTGGGCCGGCCCTTGACCTCCCCTTTGTAGCCGTGCTCCGCGAGCTGGCGCCGCATGATCTCCATGAGCTCGTTGATGTAGGACTCGCGTTCGACGCGGCGCTGGTTGACCTTCTGAACAAGGTCCCGGTATGCCTCGGGGTCGAGGTACATGAAGGAGAGGTCTTCCAGCTCGATCTTGATCTTCGAAATGCCGAGGCGGTTGGCGAGGGGCGCGTAGATGTCGAGCGTTTCCTGGGCGATCCGCTTCTGTTTGTCCGGGGGGAGGGATTTAAGGGTGCGCATGTTATGGAGCCGGTCGGCGAGCTTGACAAGAATGACCCTGATGTCCTTGGCCATGGCCACGATCATCTTGCGGAAATTATCGGCCTCGCGCTGTTCCCGGCTCTGGAGCTCCATGCGGCTGAGTTTGGTCATGCCATCGACGAGCATGGCGACCTCGTCGCCGAACATGGCCTTTATTTCTTCCGGGGTAACGCCCGTGTCTTCGATGGTGTCATGCAGCAGGCCCGTGGCAACCGTGGCCGCATCGAGCTTGAGGTCGGCGAGAATGGCGGCCACTTCGATCGGATGGTTCAGATACGCCTCGCCCGAGAGTCTTGTTTGTCCCTGGTGCGCCTTGGCCGAAAAAATGTAGGCCCGCCTCAGGAGATCGACATCGGCCTCCGGGTGATAATGTTGTATCCGCTCAACTATGTCTTCAAGGCGGACTGCAGGCATAAGCTTTTAAAGCTCCAAATAACAAGCACCAAATACCAAATAAATTTCAAATTCCAAAATTCAGATGACCGAAACCGTTTTGAATTTGATTATTGGGATTTGGCGCTTATTTGAAATTTGTTATCTGTCTTTTGGAATTTTACTTTTCGATCTTAATGTCCCTTATCTCCAGTTCCACCGTCGTTCGTCCGTTCCACGCATTGATGCGGGGCGTAAACACGGCCGCCAGTCTTGCGCCGTCCCGCACTTTTTTGCCGAGCAGGTGTCCCCGCTTGAATGCGATGGCGTCGAGAGCCGTACCGCCCGGGCCCCTGAGCCGGAGCTTCAGGTGGTTGCCGCCCACAATCCGCGAGGAAACCACTTCGAGTCCCCGCGCGCCGAGCCTCGGTTCCGGATTGCCCTGGCCGAAGGGAGCCAGCTTCTCCACTTCCTGCATCAGGTCGATCGTCAGGTCATCGAGCGCCACGGCGCCGTCCACGAACACGGTACGCACAAAGCCTTGAGGACCCACGGCCTCAATCGCGATGGCGTTCAGCCGCTCCCGGAACTGCAGGATACACTCTTCGGCGATCGTAAACCCTGCGGCGTATTTGTGCCCTCCGAACCCCAAAAGCAAGTCCTTACAGCGTGCAAGGCCCTCGTAGAGATCAAAACCGGGAATACTCCGAGCCGAGCCCTTGCCTACGCCGTCTTTCACGCAGATGAGGGCGGTGGGACGGTAAAATTCTTCAACAATCCGTGATGCCACGATCCCGATAACGCCGGGATGCCAGTCCTCCGAGGACAGGACGAATGCTCCAATGGCTGACATGTCTTCCCGGGAGCACAATCGCCGTGCCTGTTCCGAGATGCTCACTTCGACGGACTGCCGCTCTTTGTTCGTCGCATCGAGCGCGGAAGCAAGGTCACGCGCCTCGTCACGTGACTCCGTGACGAGCAGCCGGAAGGCTGCATCTGCCCGCTCCAGCCTGCCGCTCGCGTTTATCCTCGGCGCGAGCGTGAATCCCACGTTGCCAACGCCGATCTTTTTCCCGCTCAGGCCGGAGACCTGCTTTAGGGCGGCGATGCCGGGCCGCTGGTTCTCCGCATCGGAGGACAAACGGTCGAGGCCGTGCTTGACGAGTACGCGGTTCTCGCCGCTGATTCTGCCCACATCGGCAACCGTGCCGAGGGTCACGAGATCGAGGTACGGTATGAGCCGCTCATCAACAACGTCCAGGCCCAAAAGCGCCTGGGCCAGCTTGAACGCCATGCCCACGCCGGTAAGACCGCTTACCTGCTCTCGTATCGCTTCCGGAGTACCCGGCAACAGGAGCGAAGGATGAAGCACGGCATAGGCGTCGGGAATAAAATTGTTTGAACCGATCAAACTGTTTGAACCGTTTAAACCGTTACACTCATGATGATCGGTGATGATCAGGTCAAGCCCGAGCGAACGGGCAATCTGTGCCTCGCGCGTGGCGCTGATGCCGCAGTCAACGGTAATGACGAGCCCTGCTCCGGACGCCTTGATACTCTCCAAAGCCTGTGGGTTAAGGCCGTAACCTTCCGACATCCTGTCCGGGAGGTAGCAATCCACGTCAGCGCCCAGGCTCCTGAGCGCAAGGTACAGCAGCGAGGTCCCCGAAACGCCGTCTACATCATAGTCACCGTAGACCACGATCTTTTCGTGATCCGCCAGCGCTTTTCGAATGCGGACGACCGCCCGTTCCATACCGCTGAAGATGCCGGGCCCGGACAGCGAAGACAGCTCACAGCCCAGAAACGACCGCGCGGCGGAGGGGCCGGTGATCCCCCGAATGACCATCAGCCGGGCGATCAGGGGGTGCAGTCCGGCGCCGTCCGAGAGAGCAGTCACCGCAGCTTCGTCGGACTCTGCGAGGACCCACTTCATACGCTCCGGCCCATTGATCAGCCCTTGTTCTCTTTCTTGTCAGCTTCCTTGCCGGCTTCATCGTGTGAATCGGAAATGCCCTTTTTGAATCCTTTGATGGCCTTCCCCAGGCCTTCTCCCAGCTGCGGCAGTCTGCTCGCGCCGAAAATAACCAGCACAATTATCAGGATAACGATCAACTCAGGCATTCCTAGTCCGAACATGTTGCCTCCTCGTATTCTTCCGGCGTATTGAGATTGATAAACGACCGTCTCAGAGGGTCGAAGCGGTCTATTTCCTGTTCCGTCACATACCGGACGCGAAGTCCCGTGAAGACGCTTTGGATCCGGCGCTGGTCTCCGTTGATGTGTTTTTCAATGACCGGCAGCAGCCTTCTCCGGTATACGGCATGGAGCGGCTCGACAAAATTGCCGATCTTCGGAAGGACCACGTCGTATTCCCCGGCCAGGCCCGCCATGTACGCGAGAAGCTCTGAATTCAGAAACGGCATGTCGCAGGCCACGATCACGTTATAGTCATCCTGAGAGTGAAGCAGGCCTGAATAGATCCCGGTAAGCGGGCCCCTCTTTTCGCAGGCGTCAGTGATCACCAGGGCGTCGAACAATACATAGGCTTCCGGGGAGTTGGTCACGATAATAATGCGCTCCATGCTCTTCCGGAGTGCCCTCAGGACATGCTCTATGATGGGCATGCCGGCTACCTTGAGAAACGCCTTGTCTGCGCCCATGCGCCGATTTTCGCCGCCAGAAAGTACAATACCCGTCATGTTTAAAATTACAGCATTTACCGGAGGGTGTCAACTAAGAACTTAAGCTTTATCATTAGAATAACGGTAAAAAAGCGATTGCAAACAGTACAATCGAGCATTCTCCGGGTCAGGATCGGCGCCATCCCGTCATCAAAACCGGGCAACGTCTTACAATTATAATTTTACGTTGACAGCGCCTATGGATTTCTCTATTATATTCGCATGCGGCCTATCTCTGTTTTGATCGTTCTCGTTATCGCGCTGTCCATCATGGCAACCGGCGCATCGTTTCATCCCGCTGGAGACACGGGTGCACCGGCCTGGAAGACGCTTGATGTCTGCCACTCGTCGCCCGTTGCCGCTGATTCCGACGTGCCTTATATTTCCGCCTGTCCGTATACACCCCTTCCTCTGCAGGTTGCGGGCATCCTTAAGCCGTCCCGGCTTATCATCACTCCGCCAGAATTGGTACTTAAGGACGAGCGTCCTCCCGAATCTCTTTCGTAAATCCACGACACAAGTATGTTTTTTCCTTAATACCTGACCGGTGAAAGAGTCCTGTCATGGGACGTTGCGCGTCCTTTCATGAACAGACCAATTCTTTTACACGATCCGAAATCGTGCCATGCACGCAACCTCCCGCGGATTACGGCGCATTACCCGGCATGAGCCCGGGGATTGCAAGTCGCGGGATTCAGGAGGATTCATGAGAAAGTCATTTGCCGTCGCTATGATAATAGCAGGTATGTGCGTATCGCTGATCCAGAAGGCCGATGCGGCCGGCCTGTGCTGCCAGTTGTCGAGCGGGGTCCAGGAAAGCCTCTCGGGCGTGGCCGCGCCGGGCACCGACGAATTGTCCCTGCAGTTCAATTACAGCTTCTCAAAAATGGACAAGTTCAAGGAGGGCAGCGCGACCCGTTCTCTCGACGATCTGAAAGCGGACATGAAGTATAGGACCCTTCCCGTCAGCATGAACATGATCAAATATACCATGACCGCGGGATATGGTTTCAGTCCGAAATTAAAAGCATTTATATCCGTCCCCTATATCAGAAATACCATGGATATGACCATGGGTATGACGATGATGGGGACAACAACGTGGACTCAAAACACCATGGCACCTGTTTCGGGCCTGGGAGATATGACCGTCATGGCCCTTTACCGCCTCTACACAAACAGGGAGATCAGGCCGACCGACGCTGTTACACTCGGACTCGGCGTGAAGGCGCCGACCGGTTCCTTTACCGAAACCAACTCGAAGGGCAAATTCATTCATGCTCATATGCAGCCGGGAACCGGTTCCTGGGACCCCTTGCTCTCTCTCATTTATACGAAAATGATGAACCAGTTCCTGATACAGGCCGACGCAACATACCAGTATGCCACGAGAAATCGTGAAGGCTACGAATTCGGCGATTCAACCGCACTCGATCTAACCGGGAAGTACGCCGTTATCAAAGAATTCAACGTGGCAGCGGGCCTCACCTATCTTTTCGTCGGCAGGGCCAGCGACAAAGACGGAAACTACACGAATCTGACAAGCCTCTTGGACGACCCGGCAAACACCGGCGGCGAGAGCCTGTGGTTCTCGCCCGAGGTCCAAATCCTGCCGTTCAGAAACGGCATGATCGACATCAAGTACCAGGTCCCGCTATGGGAAAAGGTAAACGGTGTCCAACTGGTCACAAGCCATCGGCTGCTTCTTGGTGTTTCCTACGCCTTCTAAACTTGTTATAATGACGCACATGAACGGCAGGGGTGATTCCCGCCCCTGCCGTCAACCTGATAAATCATGACCAAGCAGAGGAAATCTCATTTCATGATGGCCCGAAGGACCGTTCTCTTTTTTTACACATCCCTGTTTCTGCTTTTCACCGCGTGCTCACGACAGCCGGTGTATCCGCCCCCTGCCGTATCGGGAAGGGACGTAGTTGTCGACATATCGGCTCTCAAGCATGAGGTCCCCCAGTTTTTCACCTACCGCTGTCAGGGAAAGAACGTCAGCTTTTTTGTGATTCAATTGAACGACAAGGTCGCTTCGTTCCTCGATGCCTGCGCGAGTTGCTATCCTCATAAGCAGGGCTACCGGTGCGAGGACGGCTCCGTGGTCTGCAGGGCATGCGGGCTGAAGTTTTCGGTTTATAAACTTGAAAAGGGGATCGGCGGGTGCTATCCCATTCGGATAGAAGGCAGGATGGAGAAGGGCAACTATCTCATCCCCCTTGCGGCGCTGGAAGCGGAGGCGGGAAAGTTTTGATACTGCGCTCAGCAAGAAGGCTTTATTCGTAGCGAAGCGCCTGGATCGGGTCCTGGAGCGAGGCCTTACGCGCGGGGTACACGCCGAAGAACACGCCGACGACGGCGGAAAAAAAGAAGGCCGTGAGAATCGACCAGACGGAGACGCTCGTCGGGAGCACGTCCACGAATAGCGGAATGAGGAGCGCCAGACCGACGCCGATCAAGATCCCGATAATCCCTCCCGCGCCGCTCAGGGTCAGGGCCTCGATCATGAACTGTGCCATAATGTCCCGGTTCCGCGCGCCGAGGGCCTTCCTGATGCCGATCTCGCGTGTCCGCTCCCGGACCGAAACGAGCATGATGTTCATGATACCGATGCCGCCCACCAGCAGCGAGATGCCCGCAATGCCTCCGAGCACCGCGGTCAGCACGCCTAAAATGGTGTTCATCGTCTGGAGCATGGCCCCCTGCGTCTGGATGGTGAAGTCCTCCTTGTGCGCATGACGCTTCATGAGGATGTCCTTGATCTGGACAATGGCACGGTCCGTGTCCTCCGCCCGTGGCGTTGAAGCGATGATTTCAAAGAGCGCGTCGGTATCGAAGAGTTCCTGGCCGCTCGTCACGGGCACGTAGACGACATCGTCGATGTCCATTCCGAGGCTTGTTCCCTTCTTGCGCATGACGCCCACGACGCGATACCGCGTATCCGAAAGCATGACGACCTTGCCGAGCGCGTTTTGATCGCCGAAGAGCTCTTCCTTCACTTTGGTCCCGAGAACCACGATCTTGGCTTTGGAATCGACATCTCCTTGCGATATATAACTCCCCGTATCCACGTAGAGGTTGCGCACCCGCTGGAATTCCGGCGTTGTGCCGATAACCATCGTATCGCGGCCGAGGTTCCCGAATTTGATCCTGCCGGTGCCGAATACCAGAGGAACCGCATCGGTCAAGAGCCAGGCGCGTCTCTTCAAGGTCTGTGCGTCGTCGTAGGTGAGTTTGCGCACCGTCCCTGCCGACGGCGGATGGAAGCCTCCGCTGGTACTGGTCTTCCCCGGCTGTATGATGAGGAGGTTCGTACCGAGCCCCGTCAGTTCCTTGGTAATATAGACCCGGGCTCCTTCGCCGATGGACACCAGGAGGATCACGGCCATCACACCGATGATCACGCCGAGCATGGTGAGCCCCGACCTGACCTTGTTCGATAGGATCGCCTCGGAAGAGACCCGGAATGTTTCGAGAAGGTTCATGAAATCACCCGATCGCTCATAATCTGACCGTCCTTCAGGTTGATGAGCCTCTTGCAGCGCGCCGCAACGTCCTTATCGTGCGTCACGATTATGATCGTGACCCCCTGCCGGTTGAGCCCGGTCAGGATGTTCAGGATCTCTTCACCCGAGTGGCTGTCGAGGTTTCCCGTAGGCTCGTCAGCCAAAAGGAGCGGCGGGTTGTTCACGAGCGCGCGGGCGATCGCCACGCGTTGCTGCTGGCCACCGGAAAGCTCCGTGGGCTTATGCTGCATGCGGTCGCCGAGCCCCACTTTTTCGAGCAACGGTGCGGCGCGTTCTCTGCGCGCGCGTGCCGGGACCCCGCTGTAAATAAGCGGGACCTCGACGTTCTTGAGCGCGGAAAAACGCGGGAGAAGATTGAAGGTCTGGAATACGAACCCGATTTTGACATTCCTGACCGACGCAAGTTCATCATCCGTCATGGTGCTGATCTCGCGGTTCTCGAACCGGTATATGCCGCTCGCGGGACGGTCCAGACAGCCGATGATGTTCATAAGGGTAGATTTCCCGGAGCCGGACGGCCCCATGATGGCGATGAGTTCCCCGCTCTGTACGGCAAGGGAGACCCCGGAGAGTACGGTGAAATCCACTTCTCCCATGCGGTAGGTTTTGGTAATATCGGAGAGTTCGATCATGATATAAAAACAGTTGGGAATATGGAGTTAGGGGCCTGGAGTAAGAATTGAAAAGATTATTTCTCCAGGCTCTGGACTCCGAACCAAAAACTTATTTACTCTCTTCAACTTTTACCTTCGCCCCGTCCTTCAGCCCTTCCGCCTCGGGCGTGGTGATGACGTTTTCGCCGGCGGAAAGTCCTTTCGTGATCTGCGTGAAGCTCCAATTGGTCTCTCCAACGTCAACCGGCCTGAGCAGGGCATGCGCCGTAGCGCCGGGACGAACGGATTTCTCCGCTATGACGTACACCTGCTTTCTGCCGTCACGTTCAATGACTGCCTGAGAGGGCACCGAAAGAACGTCCTTGAGGGTCGTAATGAGGATTTCAACATCGGCGGACATGCCGGGTTTCATACGACGGTCCTTTTTGTCGAAATAGATCCATACGTCCGCGGTCCGGGTCTCGAGCTTTCCTCCGCTCACGATCGGCGATATTCTCCTGATCGTGCCATCGAACTTCTCTCCCGGGAAAGCATCGACCGTGATTGCTACCGGCTGGCCCAGCTTGAGACGTCCCACATCCACCTCGTCGATCGTAGCAAGAACATAAATGCGGTCCGGGTTCACGATCGTCACGATCTGTTTGCCCGGAGTCAGCAGTTCGCCGACCTCGGTGTATTTCTTCGACACGACCCCGTCGAACGGCGCCCGGATAACGGAATAGTCCCTCTTGACCTTGACGTCGTCCTGTGCGGCATCGTACTGGGATTTTGCGACCTCGTATGTCCTGCGGGCCGCATCAAGGTCCTGCTGGGCGATCATACCCTTGTCGAAAAGGTCCTTCGTACGGTTGAGGTTCTTTTCCGCTTCTTCATAGGTGGCTTTGCTTTGGGCCAGTACGCTCTCGCTCTGGACCGACTCCTCTGTCAGATCAAGCCGCGCAATGAGCGCGCCGCGCCTCACAATATCCCCTTCCTTCACCGGGAGCTCCACGACCCGGCCCGTTCGCTGCGCCGAAAGCGTCACCTCAGTCTCGGATTTTATCGTTGATGTCGTCGTTGCATTGACGATGACGCGAAGCTCGCCGGGTTTGATCTCCCTTATCTTGACGGTGACAGGCTTTTTCCCGGTCAGGATAAAGAAGAAAACAGCGGCGGCCACGACCGCTACCATCACCAAGGACTTTCTTTTTGTTATAAGGGGCATGGGGGCGTCTGTGCTTGTCAATCCTTCTCAGAGGCAACTTCGAGGCGTTCCTTAATATTTTTCATGAATCCGCGCGCAACCTCTCCGAGTTTCTCGGCCACGACGATGTCCTGCAAAAAACTGAAATGTCCCGTAACATGGCCTTCGATTCGATAGGTGATTTCCGTTTCCTCCTTTGAGTCAGCGCGCAAGGCAACGGATCCTGACGCCTTGATGTGCTCTCCGGTCGCCACCCATGAGAGCTTTTCCATTTCTCTGCTCTCGGTCGTGTGGGTCTTCATTTCGAGCGTGCGGCTGAAGGGGCCCAGCGAGAATTTGACGGTCCAGACGGAGTCCAGGTCATTGATGATCTTGACGCCCTTGCAGCCCGGGAAAAGGCACCCTACCTCGCGCCGGTCCGTCATAAAAGACCAGACGTACTCGATCGGCAATTTAACGTTAAAAATAACTTCTTTCGTAGGCACTTATTAACCTCCCGTGAGGACGATGAAGATGGTGCGTCCGTCTTTCGACCCTCGTGTCTTATTTTTCGTCTCTCGCCGTCACCGTTCCACACTCCCCATTGCCTTAAGCAATCTCGCCACGCTCAACTGGTAGTCGTACTGCGCCTGAACGTAATCGGTTTCGGCCTGTACAGCGGCGAGTTGGGCGTCCGTGACTTCAATATAAGGACCGATCCCCGCCTCGTACCTCCCTTGCGCGAGATCGAGGCTCTCTCTTGCCTTTTGCAAAGAGCTCTCCATCACCTCGATGCGCACCTTCGCACTTTCCATGTCCGCGTAGGACTGGTTGACCTCAAGAAGGATGGATTGTCTCGCGGCGTCCCGTTGCATTTCGAGGGCCATCAGGTTTGCCCGCGCTTCACTTACCCTGCCTTTTGTCAGACCTCCCTGAAACAAAGGGACCGAGAGCACGACACCGGCGTTCCAGCTGTTCAGTATATCACCCACGAGGGGAATACCGCTGAACTGTCCCAGATTCTGGGTCCCGGTCGCCCAGTTGTAGGCGCCGTTTGCCGACAGCGTCGGAAGATAATTCGATTCTTCCGTACGAACCCGTGCTTTGGCAGTCTCGATGTCCGCATCAGCCTTCGACAGTTCGGGCCGGCTCTTGAGCGCATCGGACTCCGCCTTTTCGAGCGGCGGCATTTCCTGTGGAAGCGGGAACACGTCATCGATCTCGATCGCCCGTCCCGGATCGGTCCCCATGACGTTGTTCAAGGCAATGGTCCGGATGCGGACACCGCTCTTCGCGTTGATCAGGCCGAGCCGCGCGGTATTCACGTCCACTTCAGCCCGCGTTACATCGAACCTCGGTTTGGAGCCGGCCCGGAAGAATGCCTGCGCCTGCTTGAGATGGCTTTCGGTCTGCTCGACGGTTTTTTGCTCGACGAGGACGAGTTTCTTGGCCTGCAACAGCGCATAATATGCCTGTTTGACATTCAGGATGACTTCCTGGACAATTCTCTCCAGGTCCTGTTGTGATGAGCGGGTGCCCCACCGCGCGGCATCGAGGGCATTGCCGGTCTTCCCGAAATCATAGAGCAACTGATTGACCGACAGCGTCGTCGTATAACTCTTCGTTATACTTTCTCCGAAGGCCCCTCCCAGGGAATGGCTTTCGGAATACCCGGTGCTCGCGCTGACCTGGGGAAAATAGGGAGAAGCGGCCTGCGTCTCGCGCCCGTACCCGGCATTCACGTTCCACTGCGCGGCCTTGATCGCAGGCTGGTTCTTGAGCGCCGTGTCAACGCAGTCGCGCAAAGTGAGCTTTGTCTCAGCGTGGACCTGATAGAGCGGGCCCGTGAAGATCAGCAGAATCACTATGATGGCGGATGCGCGCAATAACATACCTCAACAGTATTATATCATAGCGCCATGTTATGCTTGCATTTTGGTCGAGGGTATTGTATAAATTTTCATGCGCATCTCGTTCAAGTCCGCCGATTTTCTTTCGCTGTCTTTTATCGGGCTCCTCAGCATTCTTACCGCTTTCTTCATTCCTTCGCCCGCTTCGCGGTGCAGGCTCCTGACGGACTATTTTCTGCTTGCTGCAGCAATCACCGCGCTTGCTTTGTACCGGAAACGATCAACAACGATGCAAGCTGGGTTCTATCTCCATACCGCTCTGACGGTCATAACCATCCTGACGATTTTTAACAGCCTCGGTGACCTCATCCCCGGCATATGGACCCACACGTTCGACGGTGTCCTCATCAGGATCGATCACACGCTTTTCGGCGTTTACCCCACGGTCTGGATGGAACGGCTGATCAGCCCTCCGCTCACTGCCCTCCTCCAGGGCGCCTACATCAGCTATTATTTTATGCCAATCTCGCTCGGGGTCGTCCTCATAGCCAAAAAAAAACATGAAGAATTCGAGGATGCCTTGTTCGGCATTGTGCTCTGTTTCTATCTCTCCTACATCGGCTATCTGCTCGTGCCCGCCGTGGGACCCCGTTTTACCCTTGACCACCTGCAAACAACGGACCTGCGGGCCGGCCCGTTCATTCAGGAGATCCAGTCCGTCCTGAACGGCCTGGAGCATAACAAGACCGATGCGTTCCCGAGCGGCCACACGGCCATCGCGCTCATGACGCTGTACTATGCATGGAAAAAGAAGGAAAAGGCTCTTTCAGCAGTCCTTCTTCCGGCCGCTCTGGGATTGATCTTTTCGACGGTATATCTCAGGTATCACTACGGTATCGACGTGCTCGCGGGAATTGCGTTGACCGTTTTGACAATTTATCTCGCCCCAAAACTCTCTGCCCTGTTATCACGCGCCTCCGGCCATCCAGACGATCAGAGACATTACCCCCCCTGACACGAGCGGGATAACAAGGTTGTCATTGACCGGTAGCGGAAGCAGTTCCACGCCGGCAGCGACAATTGCTCCGGTCAGGATGACGCCGAGGACAACGGAGATCCCGACCACGGGAAGAAGAAGGCCGACTGATACAGCGGCGACGACGAACGCAAGGGTTCCTTCCAGGCTTTTACTGCCGATTTTCGTCCTTCCGTAACGCTCGCCGACCGCGGTCGCCGCAACATCTCCAAAGGCCAGAAAACAGACGGCGGCCGTAGCAATGTCCGTGCGATACAGGTAGAGCGAAAGCCCGATGCCGAGAACGTAAGGTGCCGTGCCGGTAAGCTTGTGTTCCTCGTTCGCGCGTATGAAGCTGCCGAATTTCGTGAGGATGAACCGGTTGAGCGGCGGAACGTTCAGGCGTATCAGATCAAGCATGAGAACGATGAGGAAAAACCCTGCATAGAAGATGAGCGCCCGGTCCCTGCCGAGAACATAATAAAGAGACAGAAGACCGATGCCGCCGGCAAGATGATAAACTTTACGACCGATATGCTTCATAGAGTAATTTCCAAGCTCCGAACTCCAAATTTCACATAAACTTCAGACATCAAATCATTAAAAGTTTGCATATTGGGATTTCAGGTTTGAATATTATTTGTAATTCGGAATTTGTTTATTGGAATTTAAAATTCAGAGATTCTTCTCGTATATCCGGTATTTTTTGTAAAGCTTGCCGCCCATGAGTTCGCACCCTTTTCGCATCGAGGCGTTGTCCTCAAGGATCCAGGACATCTCAGCGCGCTCGTAACCTTTGCGCATGGCGGCTTTGAACGACTCGAGATAGAGCAACCCCTCGATGCCTCTTTTCCTGAATTCTTCTTTAACACCCATGGTGAGCACGCGGATATCGGATATCTTCCTCGAATACCAGAGAAATTTGACGAGTTCGAGGGGACCGAGCCTTCCGTTGATTCTGCTCAGGACCTGGTTATAGTCTGGCACCGCCATGAAGAACCCCGCGGGACAGCCGTCTACCTCGGCCATGATGAGCAGCTCCGGCACGATGAGAGGCTTCAACCTTTTCGCCATGGACTCTATTTCTTCATCGGTCATGGGGACGAAACCCCAGTTATGGCCCCATGCAGAGTTATAGATGTCTTTTACCGCTTCCAGCTCCTTACGGAAGTTCTTCATGTTTGCCGGACGCACCACGAGCCCGGGAACGCGCGCTTTTATGGCAGATGCCAGCTTTTCGAGCCGGCTTGCCGCAGAGACGTCTTTGATGACGGATATATAGGCCAAGAGGTCCTTGGCCTTGGCAAGGCCGCACTGCTCCATGTAGTCGAGGTAATAGGCGGGAGTGTACGTCATCATGATCATGGGCGGAGATTCAAACCCCTCGAGAAGAAATCCGCATTCGTCGTTCGTCGAGGGGTTCACGGGGCCCCGCATGATTTCAATAGAGCGCTCCTTGAGCCAGGCTGCAGCCGTGTTCAGTAACTCTTGAGCGATCGTTCTGTCCGGAAGACATTCGAAAAAACCGAAGAAGCCCGCCTGTTCATTATGCATGTTGATGTGGTTCCGGTCCACGATCGCCGCAATTCTGCCGACGATGTCCCCGTTCTTGCGGGCGAGAAAATAGGCCGCCTCCGCGTGCTGAAAAAAAGGGTTCTTCTCGCTCAGGATGAACTTCATCTCGCTGATAAGCGGCGGGACCCAGTTCGGATTTCCTCGGTATACCTTCCAGGGAAAGCGAATGAACCCGTCCGTGCCTGTTTTATCCAAGACGCGCTCGATGTTCATGCTCTACGCTTGTGGCGCCGCGGCGCCAAGCTTCTTGTCCGCCTTCTCCAGGATATCCAGCACTCGGTCGAGCATTTCGTCGGTGTGGGTCGCCATATAACTCGTACGGAGCAGACAGCGGCCCGGCTGCGTGGCGGGCGGCACCACGGGGTTTACGAAAACTCCGTCGTCGCTCAGGATCTTCCACATCATGAACGCCCGTTCCATCTCGCCCATCAGAAGCGGAATGATGGGCGTTTCGGAAACTCCCGTATCAAACCCCATCTGCTTGAATGCCTTCATCATTTTATTTGTGTTATGCCAGAGGCGTTCCCTGCGCTCCGGTTCCTGGTCTATGATATCGAGGGCCGCGATTACCGAAGCCACCGAGGCGGGCGGCGGACTCGCGGAAAAGATGAGCGGCCGAGAGGTATGCTTTATGTAGTGGATGACATCCTCGTCGGCTGCGACAAATCCCCCAATGGACGCCATGGACTTGCTGTAGGTGCCCATGATGATGTCCACGTCTTTTTCGAGGCCGAAGTGCTCGGCGGTCCCGCGGCCGGTCTTGCCCAGAACGCCGACGCCGTGCGCATCGTCCACCATCAACCGGGCGCCGTATTTCTTGCAGACCTTGACGATATCCGGCAGCGGCGCAATGTCCCCTTCCATGCTGTACACGCCGTCCACGACCACGAGTTTTCCGCGATTTCCGCTTTCCTTCAGAACAAAATCAAGACTGCCCATGTCGTTATGCTTGAATTTTTTGACCTCGGCAAAGGACAGGCGGCATGCGTCGATGATGCTGGCGTGGTCAAGTTTGTCGATCACGATGACATCGTCTTTGCCCGCGATCGAAGAGATAATTCCGAGGTTGGTCTGGTAGCCCGTTGAGAAGGTCAGTGCTCCGTCTTTCCGGAAAAATGATGCGAGTTTTTCTTCAAGTTTGACATGGAGGTCCAGAGTGCCGTTCAGGAACCGGGAGCCGGCGCAGCCGCTGCCGTATTTCCTGATCGCCGCGATGGCCGCTTCTTTGACCTTCGGATGGCTGGTAAGGCCAAGGTAATTGTTCGACCCGAGCATGATCATCTTCTTGCCTTCGACGATCACCTCCGGGTTCTGTTCCGATTCCATGACACGGAAATACGGATAAAATCCCGCCGCCATCACCTCTCGCGCTGCCGTATATTTCTTGCATTTTTCAAAAAGATCCACAGTTCTTCCCCTCCGTGTCATTGTAGTATATATATGATTTCCTAGCGAAGCCAGTTGTTATTACGGTACCACTGCCAGGTGATCTCCAGCCCTCTCTGCAGCGGATACGCGTGCTTGAAACCAAGTTCATTTTCAGTCTTATTGATGTCACAGATCCAGTACTTCTGTGCCGCCTCCCGTACCTTCTGCCTGTTCATGAGCGCGGGCCTGGATGTAAGCAAGCCCACGCATTCGGAAGCGATACCAACGAGGTATGCCGCAGCATAGGGAACTTTAACGGTAAGAGCTTTTACACCTCCTGTCGCACCTAATATATTTCTGAATTCAGACCATGAATAAACCCTGTTTTCCGCGACAAAATAGGTGCTCCCGCTCTGCGTTTCCTTTTCAGCGGCAAGGAGCATGGCTGCCGCGAGGTCTTCTACATAGCAGGGATTGATATAGTGCTCCCCGTTTCCGACCTCGACCGTCACTCCGCGGGCGGCCCACTGAAAGAGTTCGTAGACATCCCGGTCCCGGGGTCCGTATACCGCAGAGGGGCGTATAATGACTACGGGGAATGAATCTTTATATCGAATCGTCTCTTCTTCTGCCAGGAGTTTGCTTCTGCCGTAATCCGTTATGGGACGCGGCACATCGGTTGCCATAACCGGCTTCCCATCAGGGCTCGGCCCCGCGGCCGCAAGACTGGATACCAGCAGGAACTTTTTGATGCCGGGATTATGTCGCGCGCAGACTTCCAGAAGATTTGCGGTACCGACGTGGTTTACGGCATAATAGTCGCCTGCACGTCTCGCTTTCGTAAGCCCCGCGACATGAAAGATGAGCGAAATGTCCCGTACGGCGGAAACGAGTGACTCGGGCTGAGCACAATCTCCTTGCATGATGCGAACATTCAATCCCGTCAGCCACTGGAGCCGCGCGGGGTCTCTCACGAGACAGGTAACGTCATAACCCTTACGGAGAAGCAAGTCTACGAGGTGACTTCCGACGAACCCGGTGCCCCCCGTGACAAGCACTCTTTGTGATTTTGTCCGTTCCATCATCTCCGTGCTGTCAAATAGGCTTATTCCGGTAGTGTAGACAAACTAGACAATATTGTCAAGGCATTCGGGTATCGACCTGAACTTTCGTACTTACCGGGAATTTTGAACACTGATAGGCAAACTGCATGCCATGCTCAAGTCGCATTTGTCGCACTCCAGTTGGATCGTGCTGTGCTCAATCTTAAACTTATCTGCGAGCAGCGCTTTGATCCGGTCAAGGACGTCCTTGCTGCCGCTGACGAGTTGGTCTTCGATGAGTACGTGGGCGCTCATGGCATAAACGCCGGACGTGATGGTCCACACATGGATATGATAAGCTTCACGGACGCCCTCGATCTTCTGGATTTCGGCGGACAGCGTTTCAATATTGATATGCGCGGGCACTGATTCGAGAAGGATGCTCACTGATTCCTTCACCAGCGACCATGCCCCATAGATGATGATAAGCGAGATAAGGATGCTGAGAAGCGGATCGACAAGGTACCATCCGGTATACAGGATAATAATGCCGCCGATAACGACGCCTACCGAGGAGAAGGCGTCGCCGAGAATATGCAGGTACGCGCCCCTGACATTTAAATTCGCGCTGCTGTGCCTGGCCAGCACGACTGCGCCGATGATATTTGCGACCAGGCCGATTGCGGCAACAACGAGCATGAGCGTTCCCGCCACCGGCTGGGGGTTCCTGATGCGCAGGTAAGCCTCATACACAATGTAGAGCGATATGAGGACGAGAATAATGCCGTTGATGAGCGCGGCCAGGATTTCAAGGCGATAGAAGCCGAAGGTCCGCCGGTCCGTTGCAGGCATAGCGGCAAATTTCATGGCAACGAACGAGAGCAGGAGGGCAAGATTGTCCGTCAACATATGACCGGCGTCCGAAAGCAGGGCAAGACTGTTCGATATAAGACCGCCGATCACTTCGACTACCATCATGAGAAGGGTGATTGCCAACGCGATCAGAAGATCATGCCGTTCGCCAACCGCATGTCCTATGCCGTGGTTGTGACGGTGACCATGGGCACGATCACGCTCGTGATTGTCATCATGCTCGTGATGCTGCTGGGTGTCTTGTTTTTCAATCCGTTGCGGCACCGACATACGCTGCTGTGCTCCCTCTCTTTATTTCTTTTCCCAGAACCGCAATTCCTGAACCGGTTCAATGGCTCCGAGCTCGGCCGCATATCCGTAAAAAGTGAGGAGGCCTTTTTTCTCTTCATCGCCGAAATTGTAGCTCAGTGAGGTCCAGTAATCGCTGAGGACCTGTTCCGGGATGCCGAACCGGTCCGCATTGTTTCGGGCCAACTCAGGGACATTCGAGAGACCATAAACTTTTGATTTCATAAGTATATCATAAAGCACGGCGAGATCGTTATCAATATTTTTTTTATAATTCACCTGCCAGAGGGCAAACACAGAGGGCAGTCCGGTAAACTCGTGCCAGAGTTCCCCCAGATCGTACAGGTAGGGATGAGCAGAAGTAGCCCTGAGTTTGAGCGCGATATCACCTATGAAAAGGGCTCCGTCCGCACTGGCAAAGGGGTCATCCTTGCCTTGCTCGAACATGACGAAATTGGGATGAACATTCTGTTTTATCTCGAGCAGTATCCGGAGCAGAACGACCGATGTCGCCGAGGCCGTAGTCAGGGCCACGGTCTTCTTATCCAGGTCGTCGATCGGAACGCGGCTTTGAAGTATGATGCTCCTGACCTTGTTTTTCGCAGTAATTGACAGGCCCGGAAACAGAACGTACCGGCCGGGATTCATGGCGTACTCTATGGACGAAGACGGAGAAACATCGATCGTGCCTTCGAGCAGCATACGGTTTAAGTCCGTGGGGATTCCTTCCACGAGAGTGAACGGGAAGGCCGTTTTTCCCGTAATGATCCCCGCATGGGGAGGGAAACAATTGGAATAGGTGATGTGTCCGAGTTTAAGTAAATGCCTTATCATGAAATTCAGGGTAGTAATTGTTTTTTCTTATATTGGCTGACGGCTTTTCTTTTTTTGCAGCGCGTTTCTAACCACGGCAACAAGCATTGTCCACTGTTCTCGATAACCTTTCCTTTTTGCATATCCTTCGATATCATCAACGATTGTGTAAACGATCGGAATGACCACAAGCGTGAGCAGCGTCGAGGTGATCAGTCCGCCGATCACGGCGATGGCCATAGGGGCCCGGGACTCGGCGCCTTCACCGATCTTCAGGGCCGTGGGGAGCATACCAAAAACCATGGCTGCCGTGGTCATGACGATCGGACGGAGCCGCACGGGTCCTGCTTTCAGGAGGGCCTCTTCGCGGGTCATGCCCCGTTTCCTCAGGGTAATAGTATAGTCGACCAGCAGAATAGCGTTTTTCGTCACCAGACCCATGAGCATGATCACCCCGATGAGGCTGAAGATCTGAACCCGCTCACCAGTCAGGAAAAGAAGACCCATGGCTCCGATCAGACTCACGGGCAACGAGAACATGATCGTAAAGGGATGGACAAAACTTTCGAATTGGGACGCAAGGATCATGTACACCATGATGACAGCGATTATGAGGGCGAAGGCGATGTTCTTGAAGGCGTCGATCATTGCGTCCGCCATGCCCACGTACCGGGTGGAGATTTCCGGGGTCGTGTTCTTCTTCACGATCGCGTTCAGGTCGTTCATGGCCTCCTGCATGGGTTTGGTCTTGTCCGTACCGGCGAACAGGGTCGCAGCCCGCTGACGGTTATAGTGCATGATGACCGTGGGCCCCTCCCCGGTCTTGACCGTCGTTACGTCCTTCAGTCGTACAAGTTCTCCTGTCGTCGATCGGACCCAAAGGGTGTCGATGTCGCTCGGGCGATCCCGTTCGGATGGAACCAGTCGCGCCGTGATGTCGTATCGCTCCCCTTCCTTTTCATCCTTATACTTGCCGATGACCTCCCCGCCGATCATCGTGTTCACCGTGCCTCCGATGGACGCCGCGCTGACGCCCAGGTTCGCGGCCTTATCGCGGTCGATGCGAATGCGCACCTCGGGCTTGCCGGTCTCGATGGACGTATCGACGTCGACGATGCCGGGCAGTTTTGCATATTCGTTCTTGATTGCCAGGGTCCGCTTGTTCAGGTCGTCGAGGTCCCTTCCCTGGACCATGAGCTGGATCGGCACGGACCGCATGCCGCCGCCCACCATGGCGATCATTTCGACCGATGCCTTGATACCGGGCCTGCCTGACAGGGAGTCACGCACCTGTTTCATAGAATCGATTTGGGCGATATTCCTGTCCTTCCGCTCCTTCAGGTTCACGTAGATCCTACTCTTGTTCACATCGGGAGTCAGGTCAGAGCCGGTCACGTAGAAGGTACTCGCCACCTCCGGTCTCTTGCGAAGCTCTTCGTCGACCCCGCGCATGACCCCGTCGGCGCGGGGCAGCGAATAGTCGATCGGCGTTTCGAGCCTCACGAGGTATCTGCCCTGGTCCTCGTTCGGCATGAATTCCTTTCCGAGAAAAAACCAGAAAATGATGATGCCACCTGCAACGCTTCCGAGCGCTAGGAGAACGACTTTCCATCGATTTCTCAGCGACATGGCAAGGAGGGGCTCATAAACATCGTACACCTTGTCGAAGCCCTTTTCCAGGAACAGGTAGACCTTGCCGTGCTTCTTGGTGCGGCCCAGGAAGCGCGAGGTGAGCATGGGGGTGATCGTCAGTGACACGAAGAGCGAGATCAACACTGCAACGGTGACGGTGATTCCGAACTCGAAGAAAAACTTGCCGACGATGCCCTTCATGAAGGCCACGGGCACGAACACAGCCACGATGGACAGAGTGGTCGCCATGACCGCGAGGCCGATCTCAGACGAGCCCTCAAGCGCGGCATGCATCGGCGGCTCGCCTTCCTCCATCCTGCGGTAGATGTTCTCAAGCACCACGATCGAGTCGTCGATCAGGATGCCGATGGAGAGGGAGAGCCCCAGCATGGTCATCACGTTCAACGTGAACCCGAAGGCCTGGATGAAGGCGAAGGTCGCGATCACCGAGGTCGGCAAGGCCACAGCGCTGATGAGCGTGCTCCGCACGCTCCGCAGGAACACGAAGATGATGAGCACGGCAAGCACCGCTCCGAGCCAGAGCGATATCTGCACGTCCTCGATCGAACGCCGGATGAACTTGGACTGGTCGAAGGTGATGTCGAGGTGCATGCCCTGGGGCGGCTTGGTGGCTGCCACGGACGCCTTGACGCGCTCTGCGACCTCCACGGTGTTCTCGCCGGATTGGCGCTTGACCGACAGACCGACCCCAGTCTTTCCGTCGAACCGGGTGATCGACCGCTCGTCTTCGAGGCCGTCCTCGGCGTGACCGATGTCCTTGAGCTTGATCAGCCTGCCGTGACGATAAGCGATGACCAGGTCGTTGAAGGCCTCGGGCGTTTCATACTCGCCCTTGGTCTTGACGATATACTCCGTTCGGACGTTCTCGACACGTCCGCCCGGCACTTCGCGGTGTTCCCGCCCCAGGGCCTGCTTGATGTCGTCGGCGGTCAGGGACGCCGCGTCCATCTTTTTCCGGTCGATCCAGATCCGCACCTGGCGGGTCCTGCCGCCGCTCATATCCACCGAGCCCACGCCCGGGATCTTTTCGATATCGCGTTTCAGGATTTTATCGGCATAGTGTGTCAGGTCCTTGATGCTCCGGTCCCCCCAGACCGCGATCCAGATAATGGGCTGGTCCTCGGGGCTGATCTTCTCGATCACCGGAGGATCGGAGTCACGGGGAAGCTGGTTCCTGACCGCTGCGACCTTGTCGCGCACGTCCTGGGCAGCCTGTTCGATGTTCCGTTCGAGCTGGAACTCCACCGTCACGATGGAGTATTCCTCCATGCTGCGGGACGTAATGGACTTGACGCCGTTGATCGTGTTCACCGCCTCTTCGATCGTGTTCGTGACGTCCGCTTCCATGATCTCAGGCGATGCGCCTACAAGCTTCGTCGTGATGTTCACCACGGGAAAATCGACCTTGGGAAACAGGTCGAGCGCGAGACGCGGGAAGGCCACAACGCCGAACACGATAAGGGCAATCCCGACCATGGTGATGAACACTGGCCGTTTTATGGCTATTTCAGGAAGATGCATTTTTTAACCTCGATAATTATCAAGACGATCGAGCGAGAGGCGTAAAGGTCAAATTTGCGGATGCTTCCCCTTACTCCTTCTGCCTCGCCTGTGCCGGTCACTTATCCTTCCTTCCCGAGCATCCCGATGCTCTTTCTGAGCCGCAGGATCGCGAGCTCACGGTCATAGGTGGCGTTCATCAGCTCCCGCTCCGCCGCCGTAAGCGCCTGTTCCGCGTCGATAAGCGAAAGACTCGAAAGAAGGCCTTCGGAAAAAAGGCCTTCCACGGCTTCATAGTTGCCCTTCGCATAGTCCATCTCGAGCTTTGCCGTATCCAGTACCGATGAAACGGTTTGCAGATTCACGTATGCCTCCTGCACGTCGGCTTCAATGGACTTGCGCAAAAATTCGCTCGACAGTTCCGCCTGCCTGACCCTGGACCTCGCTTCGGACACCTCCGCGTTCATCAGTCCTCCCTCAAAAATCGGCACCGTAAGCCGCAGACCGGCGTAGTACGTCGTGGCATCCGTAAAGATAGCAGGTTGAGAATCCTGGTACTGGGCTCCGGCCAGAGCGGAGAGCTGCGGATAATGTCCGCCTTGTACAATCGTGACGTTCTCTTCAGCAATGTTTTTGTTGATCCGGGAAGTCGCATAATCGTCGCGATTTTTAAGCGCGGCCTGCTGGAGGTCGTCGAGGCTCTCCGTCTGCGGTGCAAGCTGCTTCGGCTCAGCCAGTTGGATGTCTTTTGGAAGTTTGGTCAACAGACTGAGTTTCTCATGCGCGATCGTGAGACCGTCCTCGGCCCGCACCAGGGCGATCCGCGCCTGACTAACCAGCGAATTGGCGCGGAGCAGCGCCGAACGGTTCGCTTTGGTTTTGCGTGTCGCCGCTTCGCGCTCTGCGATCTCTTTATGATGTTCCATCCGTTCCAGCGATCGCTTGCTGATCTCCACTGCTTTCTGTGCCTTGAGCACCCCGTAATACGCTTCAGCGACGCTAAGCATCATATCCTGCCTGGTGAGGGACAGTCCGTCGGAACTGGCCTCGCGCATTTTTTGAGCCGTACGGAGAGCCGCCAGGGTTCTGCCGCCGGTGTAGAGCGGCTGAGTCAGCACCAGTGAGGCCTGATACTGTTCCCGGGGCTGGAATAAAAACGGCCCCCCTTCGGGAGGAAGTGTTTCGTTGAAGTGGGTATACGCTCCCTGGGCAACAAGCCGCGGATAAAGATAGGTCCACGCCTGGTCCACCCGGGATTCGGACTGGATCACGTCCTCCTCGGCGATTTTGACGATCTCATTGCCTCCGAGGGCCGCCCGGTAAGCATCGTCGATCGTATAGATTTTGTCATCGGCCTCGGCCGGAGCGACCCAAACCGTACAGACCACGGCCAGGATAATTACTCGTAAGACATTCATTCTGAACAATCCTTTTTTGATGGATCGGCGTTGCTTCAGGTCCTCTTTGTCAAACCGTTGAAAAACAGTTCGGTAACAAAGGTCCCGAATCTTTTTGGGGACAGGTTCACGCCTTTGCCGTGTATGTGCTCCGCCAACGGCTGTAGGATAAAATTATGAATGATGACACCGATCAATGACGCAACCGCAAGTGATGGATCGATTTTTTTCAGTTCACCGCTCTTCATCCCCTCTTTGAAAATCCCGACGAGGCGTGCGAAATTGTCGGCAAAATAGCTCTTGCAGATCCAAGTGATATTTCCGCCGCTTCCGGCGAATTCCATCGCCATAATCCGGCGAAGGTCCTCATTGCCCTTTTGGAAACGGATGAAGCTCTCTACATACTTTTCAACCTTACGACGCACGGTTGACTCCGAGGTGAATACCGGGTCGTTCCAGATGTCCGTCATCGCCGAAAACGAGTTGTTCAGAACGGCCCGGTAAAGATCTTCCTTGTCCCTGAAATGGTAGTAGATCATGGCGTTATTGACCTTGGCGGCTTCAGCGACTTCGCGGACCGAGGCGCCGTCAAGGCCTCGTCGGGCGAAAATACTGCGCGCCGCGGCAAGAATTACGGCACGCGTGTCAATCTTCTGTCTGGCGGTTTTCGGACGGCGGCCCGCAGTCCGCTTATGGGATTTTATCAAACGTTTCATCGTTAATTTAACTAATCGGTTAATTAATTAATGAGGGTAAGAATACATCACCAGACGCGTTTCGTCAAGACGATTTTCTTCCCGGGAAAATCCACGGGAGTATTGATATTTGAGTTTTTTCGCAGGACTTTTTCCACCGGATTTCGACGCCAGGAGAAATATTACGAGGACCATCCGGGATAAAAGAAAAGATTTGCGGGGAGTGGTGCGGAATCGTGAAACTTCCGCGGGGGGCATCCGTGCTTTGATTATCGTCAGTAAACTTCAGGGGTGAAGTGGAGGTTTGTTTTTAAAACGCTTCAATTCTTTTGCTGAGCCAGTTCTTCAAAATTGGTTTTTTTCAAGGTTTCGGCCAGCCTGGCCTGCACCGTGGCCCACACGGAACTGATGGGGCAATGTTTTGAAAATTGACATTTCTTTTTGTCGGCAAGGCAGATGTTCAGGTATATTTTCCCCTCTATCGCTTCAAGCACCTCAAGCATGTTTATGTCACGCGCCTGCCTGGTCAGAGAAAAGCCACCCTTTACGCCCCGGTATGAACGCACGATTTTGGCCTTGACCAGCTTTTGGAGTATCTTGGCCAGGAAACTTCTGGGGATTTTGTATTCTTCCGAGATCTCGGCGACGAAACTGATTTTCTTGAAGGGCTGCCGGGCAAGATACAAGACACTTCGTATCCCGTAATCCCCCTGTCTCGTAATCTGCATAACATAGACTATATCAAACCTGCAGCCCTTGTCAAGTTAAAGGATAGTATTATTCGCTATTGTCCGTTCGCTCCGGGGACAGTATAATTGTACGGTATTTATGTGATATAATAAAATATTTTAAGAGGCTGCTGAAATATCGTGCAGGGAGGCAAAATGAAATCGAGCTGGAATCTGTGCTCACGGTACTATGCGGTTTGTCGCGTTCTCATGCCGGTTCGTCGGACGGCCATCGTTATGATATGGGTGTAATACGAAGCCCGATACCAGCGAAACTCTTTGCCGGCATGCTCTCGCCCGAACCGCCGCTCTTCGATGAATGTTCCGGTATTCTCTGTTCGGAATTCGGGCCGATCGATTACGAGAGTGCTGCCGCCCTCTGGGACACATCGGATTATTACCGCGATGAAATGGGACCCCATCTTTACCGGAAATTTATCTTTTTTAAAGAGCTGATAGATCCCGGGAAACTTGCTGCGGTAAAAATATTCACGAACAGCATCGAGGAACGGTATTTGCTCAGAGGGTCAGCCGGTCCGCACCGCAGAATAAATATCGACCCCGGCTATGTTACCGAAGCCAAGGTGGTTCTGGCAACGACCAAGGACTTCTCGCACCGTATTTATATCGGGGAAAACGTCTATGCGGAAGTGACCCTTCGATACGACAGCAAGGAACGGAGCTTCGCAGCCTGCGGCCACACCTACTTCGATTTCAGGACGGAATCCTACCGGATCCTGTTCAACACGGCAAGGGACATGCTCCGTGAAGGACTGAAGCGTAAAAGGACAAAATAGTAGCGTTCAGGCACAGAGGCCGTTATCAAGCCATGGTCGACGTTGGTGCCGACAGAGCCTGTTCCCTAATCGCGCGCCGGCAGCAATGTGCTAAAATAGAGACGGAACGAATGAGATTGCCACCGCGCAGACCGACCAAGGAGGGAACGAGGCCTTCGAGAAAAAGACAGATATGATAGTTGTCGGGAGGCGCGGCCGTACCGGGTTGAGAAAAATCTTGATGGGCGAAGTTGCAGCAAAAGTCATCGGTTATGCGCCCGGTAAGGTGTTTGTTGTCCCCCGAGCGGCGAGGATCGAATACAGAAACATACTGGTCGCCACGGACGGCTCACCCCACGGCAACGCGGCCGTCAATGAAGCGATTACCATTGCAAAACGCTGCAGAAGCCGTCTCATAGCTCTTTCCAGCGACGCGCGATGAAAACGAGCAGGAAGAGGCAAAAAACCATGCAGGCGGGGCCGTTGAACTGGAGGTCATCGGGAACGCAGGGTGTGCCGTGCTCGTGGTTAAGGCTCAGTAAAGCAACGGCCTCCCGAAGGAGGCCGTTGCTTAAGTGCGTGCGGGCGGCCAGACGCCGCATGTCAATCTATCTGCTCCACCAGGTAATTCTGCGGTCCCAGCTGTTTGATCTGGTCAAGCTGGGCCTCGATCCAGTCGATGTGGCCTTCCTCTTCCCTTAAGATCGACTCGAAGAGTTCGCGGCTGCCGTTGTCCCCTACTTCGACCGCAAGCTTCACGCTCTCGTTGTAGTTCCGAATGGCCCCCTCCTCCGCTCCGTGGTCGTTCTCATGCATCTTCGGCACTTCCGCGCCGATGAAGAGTTTGTTCAGACTGCTGACGATGGGGCGGCCTTCGAGAAAGAGGATGCGGCTGATGAGCTTCTCGGCGTGCTTCATTTCATCGATGGCCCGCTTCTGGATCGCCTTGTGCAGCTTTTCATAATTCCAATTATCGCACATCTCCGCGTGGACCATGTACTGGTTGATGGCCGTCAGTTCCTCTGCCAGACGCGCATTCAAATGCTCGATGATTTTCTCGTTTCCTTTCATGACATAGCCTCCCTGGTATCTATATCCGGAAAATAATTCCGTTTCGGATCGCGTGTATATATTTTACAATTTTAGCAGGCTTCTTGTTGAAGTCAAGCGTTTGCGAGTAAAAACCAATGCGAGGATAACAAATAAAACACTGATCAGGGGCATCTCGGAGGTTCGAAGGTCTTGGTTCCGGCTGTCCGGGCCTGGGATGACGAAAAATAGCTACAGCAGCCCGAGAGCAGCCCGTGCAGTGCCCTTTCTTTTCTCACTCGGAGCAGAAAGGTTTATTATCGTGCCGATCATAATCTCCAAGTAATCCCCGCGAGATATGTCGTGTCCGTCTCCGGCCTGTTGAGACCGTATTTAACGCCAAAATCGACATCAATATTTTCACTCACGGAATAAATAAGGCCGCCTAAAACAAAAGCCGGATCGACGTTCGAGGTCTTATCGGGGTTCCTCTCCGTACCGATATTTGCGACGGTCTTGAGGTTGTTAACAACCTCCGCTTCTGCAGCAAAAGAAACGTGCCATATGTCTTTCTTGTTAGCGTCTTCATCCATCTGAAGCTTGTATTCGTTTCGTATATAGCCCAGATTCAGATGAAACGCCCAGGGCGCTGTTTCCTTGGTCGTGATAAAAAATGTGCTGTATGAGACTTTTCCGTTGCCAAAGCCTTTATCTTCATCCCCGGTCGGCAAGGTAACGCCCGGCTTTATGGCAAAACTTAGCCCATCTTTTTCCTGGAACCTCCATTTCAATTGAATGGAAGCATCCGAGATCCCTCTCTTTGTTATTGCAGTCCCTTCTTGTTTTGACTCTCTCCATTCAAAGGGGACCCCAAGGATAAGGTCTACGGTATCAGCAATGCCGTATGATATAATCGGTGTCGTTGGAAAAATAAAGGTATTCGTTGTGAGCCCGTCCTCGTTGTCATGCCCGTATTCCCCGTCAAATTCTAGCTGCATCTTCCCTTTACCTTGCGTGCCGGTATCATCCGTGATGAGTGGGTGGGCAGCATACGCCGTACCCGCTACCGCGAATACGACTGTGAATACCGCCAACAAATTCTTCGCAAGCATGCATCGCTCCTGTTGATATTGATATTGATATTGATATTCATCTTATTCTTATGGTTAAAAAAACGTCTGCCTCGTCTCTCGTATCACGTTGCTCCGACAGAACTTCCGTACAGGCAATTCATATCTTCTTCACGAAGATTTCCTTGGTAATATCCTTGTCCACAGCGACCATAGTTTCACCGAGTTGGATCACGTAGGACGGCCTTTTCTGGTGAAGTTTGACAACGCTACCCGGAACCATGCCCATGGCCGAAAGACGGTCAAGCCGCGAATGCGATTCGGGCGTAATGAACACGATCTTGGCCTTATCTCCGGGCATAAGATCCGCGAGAGGGGCCACAAGGGGCTTCATCTCCTGCTTGAACATGGCGCAACATTCTCCCCGAGGAATCGGTTTTCCGTCCGGTGAGTTTGGAGGATGTCCCAGCAGTGTGCAGACGCTGTCGGTCACCTCGGGTGAAAGGATATGCTCGAACTTGCACGCTTCTGCTTCTGCTCCATCCAGGGCAAAGAGATCATAAAAAAGACGCAGGGAAAGTCGATGCCTTCGGACCAATTCCCGTGACCGTTTTTCGCCTTTTGGGAGCAGTTCCACGGCCTGTCCTTTGATGTCGACCCACCCGTTTTCAGACAGATCACTAAGGATCTTTTCGCACCCCTCCAGGCTGCAGCTTTCCACGAGATAATCCCTCGTCAGTTTCCCATCTTCTCGTAATGTCCAAATGATCTCAAGAAGTTCATCCTCTTTTTCGATTTCCGGCAACACGCACAGAGCCGGGTGGCCTGCTTTCCCTTCGACGGTCTCCAGTCTTTTATGTTCTGACATCGATCTTCCTCCGGTTGGTTTCGCATTTTACGGTTTTCATTCCGCATTTCTCACTCCGCATTTTATAAAGCCACTTTCAACGACCTAAGCACCCAGTTCAGTACTCCGCCTACGGCAAAGGCAAAGGGAAAAATGAACGCCACCATGTACAAGGCGACCTTCATTCCCTGCTCTTTCACCATCATGAAAAAATTCGCGATACACGGCACAAACAGGGTTATCACTACCAGACTTACGACGGTCTGGATCGGGTCGAGCATCCCCTGTTTCTGCATCACGAAGAGGCCGGCCGCACCGTAATCTCTTCGCAAAAATCCGATCACAAACGCCTCGGCGGCCTTGCTCGGGAGACCCAGGAGGCCCACGACCAGAGGATCGGTCAGTTTTTGTATATATTCGAGCGCGCCAAGCTTGTGTCCGACGAAAAGAATAAACGTCCCCAGGATGAAAAGCGGCACCGCTTCCTTCAAATACCACTCCACCCGGGCAAGGGTCTTGACCAGAATATTCATAAGCTGCGGCACACGGATAGGCGGCAACTCAAGAACGAAATCGGACGGTTCCCCGGGGATTACCAGAGCGGCAAGATACCCCACGAGCAACATCACCAGGACCACCGTCCCGATCCATATGGCTGTTGCTAAACCGGAGATGCCCGACACCATGCCGAGCACAACGCCGAGCTGCGCGGAGCAGGGTACGCCGAGCGCCAGGAGCAGCGTCACGAGCACCCGTTCCTTTTTGGTCTCGAGTATCCTGGTGGTGAGCGTTGCCATGGTGTCGCACCCCAGGCCGAGAATCATCGGCAGCACGGCCTTTCCATTGAGCCCCATGATCTTGAAGATTTTGTTCACCATAACCGCGAGTCTCGGCAAATACCCCGAGTCCTCCAGAATACCGAAGGCGACGAAAAAGAATCCGACGATCGGCAGCACGATCGCGATGGAATACGTAAGCGCCATGGTGATCAGCCCGTAGTCTCCGACCAGCAATTCCCGCGCGAACTGAAACGGTAAGATGAAACCCACGATCTTCGTGCTCCAGGGATTCAGATATTCGCCGAACACCGTCTTCTCTAAAAAGTTGACTGCCGTTCCCGCCCCGAGCACTCCGACGAACTGATAGACGAGATAAAGCACCACAAGGAGAATCGGCAGGCCGTAGATCGGGTGCATGGACCAGCGGCCGAGGTGAGACGCGATCGTGGAACGCTTCCCCGCCTCATGACGGCTCATGACCTGCGCCAGGATCTCGTCGGATTTTTTCATTCTGCGCTGGTTGATAAGATAGCCAAGAGAGTTATTAAACGCAGATTGTACTCCTTGGCGGATCTTTTCGATATCGGCGATTACATGGTCCTGAAGGTTGGCGTGAAGCCAGCCTTTGAGGCTTTCATCGCCGGCAAGGACCATCAAAGCCAGCGCGCGGCGGGATATATGGGCTTCCGGCAGGAGGGCCGAAATATCCCTCACTCCTCCCTCGATCGCCTCGTCGTACCGAGGCTCGACAATGGACTGTCTCGGATGCTGAATGCCTTTTAAAAGTTTGTCGATGCCGCTTCGCCGTATGGCAACGGTTTTGACCACCTCTATCCCAAGAAGTCGCGACAATTTCATCTGGTCGATGACGATGCCGCGGCTCTTGGCCTCGTCATCCATGTTGAGGTCGAGGACAAAGGGCACCCCCATTTCCGCAAGTTGAAGCGTGATCAGAAGCCCGCGACGCAGGTTCTTGGTGTCGGCAACCTGTACCACAACGCCTGCCCGGTCCGTGAGCAGCATGTCCCTTGTCACCTTTTCGTCTTCAGACATGGGCACCAGGCTGTTCACACCGGGCGTATCGATGACGAGACTCTTCGTCTTGTTCAACATGGCGTTTCCGTACGTCACTTCTACCGTCGTGCCGGGATAGTTGGACACGGTCACGTATTTTCCCGTCAGCAAACCGAAGAGCGCGCTTTTCCCGACGTTGGGATTGCCGATCAAAAGGACTTTGCTGAGATTGGAATCCCGGTAGCGTTCTCCATCATTTGAACCATGGTCGTGCATTATAATAACATCCTCGCTTTCAAACCGTTGAGCATTCTTCCCTGTTTTTACTACTTGCCCTTTTTCCCCTGACAGGCGCTGCAAAGGCCGTAAATTTCAAGCTTGTGGCTCTGGACCTGAAAGCGTTTTTTCCTGGCCACATCAGCCTGCAGTTCTTCGATACGCACGTTTTCGAATTCTATGATCTCTCCGCAGCGCGTGCAGATGAGGTGGTCGTGATGGCCGTCCGAGGCCCGGTACTCGTAACGTGTAAACCCGTCCTCAAAGCGCCGTTCTTCAGCCATGCCCGCCTCGGCCAGCAGTTTCAGGGTACGATACACCGTGGCGTAGCCGATCCGGGGATGGGTCTTTTTTACCCGGGAATACAGTTCTTCGGCGCTCAGGTGGCTGCCGGCATTGACGAATATCTGAAGGATCGTGTCGCGCTGGCTCGTGGATTTGAGCCCCTGCCCCGCAAGGTATTCCGATAGTTGTTGGGCCGCATTTTTCCGCATTGGTTGATATTGAAAACCATTTTCAAAATGCAATCAGTTTATACCATGATGTTCATCGGCTGTCAAGTTGTATTTTGACAATAAGAGGCCGTTCCCGAAAGAACGGCTTCTTATAATATCTCCCCTTGAAAAAAGAACGCTAAAACTGCACCTATTTGTCTCCCTCTTGGTTCAGCTTAACCCAGTCGTCAGCATCTTCCCTGGGATCGATTCCTCGGGCTTGGACAGCCTGCCATCTGGCGTAATGCTGATATGCTGCATGGCCTTACGATGGCCGTCTATTCTTCCATCGAGACTTCATGATACGGCGGAGGAACTGCATGGGGCCCGCCACCTCATGCGGCTGAGTTGCTTTATCGAGCGGTTTTGAGGCGTCCCTCGGTGGGCTGGTAATGTACACCGTGCCGTCGTACACCTTAACGAGGGCGCTCTTGTCTCTTCAACGTTCAACCGATACACGGTGCCTCGGACGCCGGCAACAGCGTTCGTGGTCTTTACTTCTGTCGCTGAATCTGGCGTTGAGTCGTTTCATCTGTATAAGCGTTTTTACCTCCCTCTTAGCTCCCTATGATATCAGATGAGAAGGCTGTTCTCGTCCCCGATTGTATACTATTAATCAACGAGAACGATGACCCTGCACTTTTCAAGCATGTTCAGGTTCTGTGTGGCACTCTGCAGGGTGGCAGCATCGGCGTTGGAAATAACCATATCAACACGTCCGTCGCCGGAAACCTTAAGCGCCTTCACCATGAGGGGTTTGTCGGCAACCCGCGGATTGGTCCGGGCGGCGGCCGGATCCTTAAGATACCCTACCATACCTTCCCGTACGGCCCAATTCCTGCTTACCCATGCAGAGCCGTATACCTCTTTACCGTCCTCATTCAGGATCTTGGGCGCCATTGCCGGCCTGATGCCGAGTCCGCGCGCATCCACGATCAGTCCGGTATGTATCTGACCCGGGACAGCTGAGGCGGCGTCCGTGGACGGCGGCGTAGCCCCCTTCGGCAGAAGCATATCAGCCAGAGCGCCGGTGAGTTTCACGCCTACGGTGACCTCAACGGAACCGTCGACCATATATTTTTTATCCATGATAGTGGCGCCCTGGATAAAACCGCTCACCTCTGTTTTGATAACATCGCTCGTGACCATGAAGTTCTCTACGGTGGTGGTTGAATCTACCCGTACGCTTTTTACCGCCTCGAGAAGGTTTCGATAGGCAACTTCCAGTGCCGCCCGTTCAGCCGCGGCGCGCGCCTGGACCGCATTCGAAGGCTGCGCCGGCGGAGCGCCGACGCCGACCGCGGTTACCACGTTCGTGGTCCAATCAACTTTCCCGGTGCTGCCCACAGGAGTTACTACATCAGCGATCGTGCCGGCGAACTGTGCCTGAGCGCCGCCGGCGACAAATGTGAGAACTGCCATAGCAACTGCAAAAAATCCTGCTTTCCTGAACATGATTATCCCTCCCTGTGATTATGGTTATTTATCAGGTCAAGTTTCGTTTTGATGCCGTTTATTATCTCGATGCTCACCTCCCGGGAAGCATGATCATATCTAAACAATATTTTCTCAACTCTTTCACAGAAGAGCTTGTAAGTCAAGGTAATATTCACTTTTAGGGATTGTAAGGCTGAGCGAAATAATATGGTAAAAACATCAACATGAAAAAAATCAGACGCACGATGGACGGAGAAAATTGCATGATAAAAACAAAAAATTATACTCAAGGAATTCTCTGTTTCAGGGAAATCGGCAAGTTCGACCAGTGGCTGCCCCCTGTTCTTACGCTTATCATTTGATCTGAAGCGAAAGGGCAGGAGATGGACTAAACTGCCCGTGCAATCGTAAGGGCCGTGACCCGGGAAGCGCCGGCGTCCTTGAGCACCATTGCGCACTCGTTCATCGTGGCGCCTGTCGTGAATACATCATCGACAAGCAGAACATCGCCGTCCCTGAGTTCATCCGGCCCTCTGAGCGCAAAGGCTCCTGCGACATTTCTTATCCGTTCCGCTCCCGATAACTCCACTTGAGGCCTGGTCGGTCGCACTCTCATAAGATTATCGAAGGAGAGCGGCAGGGAAAAGATCCTGCTCAACGCATGAGCAAGTATGAGCGCCTGATTAAAACCTCGTTGTCTGAGACGCGAGATGTGAAGCGGCACCGGTATGATACAGTCTATTTCCGAGACGGGGCGGATATTTCCCGCCATCCACAAGGCCAGTGGTCTGCCAAGCGCCCTGCAGGGCCGGTACTTGAACTGGTGGACCGCCTCGCGGAGCGGCCCCTCGAAATAGCCGATTGATAAAGCCTGATCAAAGGTCGGCGGGGTCTTCCTGCATGCCAGGCAGAGATGGTCGGGACTGTGCAACAAAGTTTCGGGAGATTCGAAGGGCTTTCCGCACCGGGGGCAGACAGGTCCGTCTATTGATGAAAAATCCGCCCAGCAGGAAGCGCAGAAAAATGGAATGCCGGAATCGCGGACCGGAGAATTGCAGTAAGCACACGAGGTAGGCAGAATGAAATCGAGAATGCGTTTGGAAATTAGCATTGAACGAAGCCCTGTTGCAGACCCTGAAGTTGAAATACCAACTAAGCGCTGTCGAACGGAATGTGCAAAGGCCCCGAAGGATTTCATAATCCTCCAGATCAAAAGCCTAAGGTCTCTTTCACGCTCCTGGCTCTTCTTGCAAAAAAAGGTTTATCGAATTTTCATGCTTGATATTTCGTATTTCCCTCAAACGATCAGGGTTGTTCCCGTCATCTCCGCAGGTTTTTCAATTCCAAGAAGGTGGAGCACCGTGGGCGCCACGTCGGCGAGCAGGCCGCCGTCTCTCAGTTTGACTTTCTCCCCCACGACGATAAAGGGCACGGGATCGGTGGTATGTGCGGTATGTGGCTGGCCGGTCGCGGGATCCGCCATCATTTCGAGATTTCCGTGGTCCGCGGTGATAAGCACACGCGCGCCCGCTTCCCGGGCGGCGCGAAGTACGCGCCCGAGGCATTCGTCGAGAACTTCTACGGCTTTGACCGCAGCCTCCAGTATGCCCGTGTGGCCAACCATGTCGGGATTGGCATAATTGGCGAGAATGAAGCCATACTGTCGTGAACGAATATTCTCGACCAGCTTATCGGTGATCTCGCGCGCGCTCATCTCCGGCTTTTTATCGTAAGTAGCAACATCACGCGGAGAGGGGACAAGCACCCGGTCTTCAAGCGGAAACGGAGGCTCTTCCCCGCCGTTGAAAAAAAAAGTAACATGGGCGTATTTCTCGGTCTCGGCTATACGAAGTTGCCGAATTCCATGCGAGCTCAAAACCTCCCCCAGAATATTACGAAGACGAATGGGCGCAAAGGCAACCGGCAGATCAAAGGTATCATCATAGGTAGTCAGGCAGACAAAGGAGGCCAGTTTAGGCACCAGCCGGCGTTTGAATCCCTCAAAACCAGGGTCGGTGAGCGCCCGGGTGATTTCACGAGCGCGGTCGGAGCGGAAATTGCAGAAAATGACGGTGTCATTGTCCTTGATCGTGGCAAGGGGCCGGCTGGACTTTGGTGCAAGGATAACCGTCGGCAACATGAATTCATCGGTCCTCTTGTTTTCGTAACTCTGTTTGACTGCATCGATGGCGGTGTATTTTTTGTTCCCCTCGCCCTCGACGAGGGCCTCATACGCCTTCTGAACCCGTTCCCATCTTTTGTCCCGGTCCATAGCATAGTAGCGCCCCGAGACAGTGGCGATCCTGCCGATGCCGATCTGGGCAAGATAATCCTCGAGTTTGACGATGTATTCAAGAGCGCTGGACGGCGGCGTGTCCCTGCCGTCCAGGAAAGCATGAAAAAAAACGTTCGTAATGCCATGCGCTTTGACCAGGTCAAGCATCGCAAAGATGTGGTCAAGCCTGCTGTGTACGCCGCCGTCGGAGAGCAGCCCCATCAGATGAAGCGCCCCTCCAGACTTCTTCGAGGACTCCAAGGCCGAAATCAAAACCGGATTTTTAAAGAACTCCCCTTCTCTGATGGCCTTGCTGATGCGTGTAGAATCCTGATACACTACCCTGCCGGCCCCCAGATTCAGGTGACCCACTTCGGAATTCCCCATCTGGCCGTCGGGAAGACCCACCGCCTCACCGGCAGCCCGGAGTGCCGTGTTCGGATACTCGCTGATGAGACTGTCGTAAACCGGCGCCTGCGCCGATGCAATGGCATTTCCCTCTTTATTCTTGTTGATGCCCCATCCGTCCAGGACAATCAGCACGACCGGTTTATCGGACATTCAAACTCCTCACTGGAAAAAATATGAATTATAAATGATATTCAAGCTCCAGATTACACTGTGCAAAACGCTTGGAATGTCGCATATTTGATGCTTGGAATTTATTTCGGATTTGGTGCTTGGAGCTTGGTGCTTGTGCTATTAGCAGGGTTTCTCGAGATTCACCCCGAAGGTATTCCACTTGCCGCAATTCGGACACCGGCCGGACCAGCCGGTTGTCTTCAACTCGCAGTTCGAACAGACATAGGGTGTGATGATCTGCTTTTTGAAACCCAGGGCCTTTTTAAATTCCGAAGCAGCCAGTCCCAGGGAGCCTCTGCGCAGATAGATGTTTCCGAGCAGCTTGTGTACGTCGGGGAATTCCTTGTCTCCCCAGTCCACCGAGGAAAGGATATCGAACGCCTCGTCGACCATCTCAAGGCGGTAGTATAGCTTCCCGAGGAAGAACTTGAGCGATATGTCCTGGGGTCTCCAAGTGACGGCCTGTTTATAGAGTTCGATGGCTTTCCCCGGCTCGCCCTGCCTGAGATAGAGGTCTTCGAGACGGTGCAGAAGCAGAAGCGACAAAGTCATCTTATACGCTTTTTCCCAAAGCTCTGCCGCTTCTTTTACCTTGTCTTCCTCGAAAAAAACTTCTCCCAGCCCCAGATATGCGGGTATAAAATCCTTGTCGAGCTTGATCACGCCGCGGAATATTTTTTTTGCCCGCTCCATGTCACCTGCCTCGAGAAGCGAGCGGCCGAACTCATATTTGAAACCGACAAGCTTCCGGTGTTCGACTTCCTGCTCCGCCGGCGAGAGCGGATTAGCCAGCAATCGGCGCTGCGTTTCATAGAGCTCCTGCCAGTGGTTAAGCCGCTGATAAAGGTCGCGCATCCTGATAAGGGCCGTCAGGTTGGAGGCATCCTTGGCGAGAATCTCCTGGTACACTTTCAGTGCGTCATCATAGCGCTTTGTTTCTTCGTAGTCGGCGGCGAGTGAAAACATGACTTCCTGATTGTTGCTGTCAAGGCTCAGGGCTTTTTGATGGAGCAGGATGGCCTCCTGGGGGTTTTTTTCGCGCAGCTGGCTGATGCCCATGCGCAGGAGCGTATCCACATGGTTGGGGTCGATGGCGAGCACTTTCTGGAAGAAGCTGGCCGCTTCAGGATTGCGCTTCGCGAGCAGGGAGTTGAGCCCCTTTGTGTATAGTTCCTGGACGCGGGACCGTTTTTTCTGTTCGCGCTGCATCCCAAGCCCGCGCAGAAATCGTTTAACATCGCGCAGCAGGTACATGATGAAGACAATCCCGGCACCGACTGAGAGTGAGATAAGGAAGAACGCCGTCTTGGAAATATCGTACGATTTGGACGGGGAGAGGTTGAACGTAATAGTCCCGGGATTGAACTCGTGCAAAGCGAAGATAACCAGGAGAATTATCAGAAGCATTATCATGACAAAGAATCTCATCCGCAATCCTTTCTCTTTACAGTTCAAACGGTCTAACCTGGTAAACAGCTTTAACGGTGATTATTGAAATCAATAATGATAGGTCTTCCCTTTGATAATGGTAAACGCCCGGTAGAGTTGTTCGAGGAGCACGAGCCGGGCCATGTCGTGGGTGAATGTCCAACGGGACAGAGCAATCGTTTTGTGCGAGCGGGCGACAACTTCTTCGTCGAGACCCATAGCCCCGCCGATGATGAAAACCGTTTCCCGAACACCCGCCTCCGCCGTAGTGTTTAAGAACGCGGCAAATCCGTGGGAAGTGAACTCCTCACCCCGCTCATCAAGACTGACCAGATAAGCCCCGGCGGGAACTGCTTTGAATATTCTTTCCGCTTCCTTTTTTCGGATCGAAGGTGCATCCTTCAGGTCTTGTATCTTATCTTCTTTCAGCTCTTTGATTGATACATCCGCATAGGGCCTGAGGTAGCGGAGGTACTTATCAATGCCTTCCCGGATGAACCGTTCCTTCGTCTTTCCCATACAGAGGATTGTCAGCCTCATGGAGAGACGCTCTGCAGCGCCCGGGGCCGGCCGGTAAACGGAACCTTGGCAGCTTCGCTCCAAAGCTTATCCAGAGCATAGTGGAGCCTCGTCTGCTCGTCGAAGATATGCACCACCACGTCACCGTAATCCATCAGCACCCAGCTCGAATCCGTCAAACCCTCGATATGGGATGGGTGCACGCCGGTCTTCGCCAGGGTCTGACCTATCCAGTCTGAAATGGCGGACACCTGCGTGATATTGCTTCCGGAGCAGATCACGAAATAGTCCGTAATGTAGGTAAGCCTGCGAAGGTCGAGAATCAGGATGTCGAAGGCTTTTTTATCGTCCGCGGCCTCGGCCGAGGCCAGAGCTGTTTCCAGTGCGCTAAGCATATAATTTATTTTCAATTATATAGTGTTCCACCGTTTCAGGCAAGTGGTATTTGATGGTCCGTGCCTGGCGGATGCGCGTCCGGATGTCGGTTGACGATATGTCGTAGAGGGAAATCCGCTCGAAATAGACTTTGAGATTATCGGACGTCATCACGACCTGCGCCGTCTCCTGCCGGTCCAGCGCCGTAAGGTCCCGGGCCGACTCCTTCATGAAGACGATCTTGACGAGGTCGGCAAAGGAATATCCCGGCCTCGACAGGACAACAAAAAAGCAAAGCGTGAGCAGCCGTTCCCAGTCCTTCCAGGCCTGAATGTCCAGGAACGAATCGAGCCCGGTGATAAAATACAGTTCCGCATTCGGATGCTGCAAGAGGAGGTCCTTAATGGTGTCGATGGTATAAGACTTGCCTCCTCGTTTTACCTCGATATCGGAGGCCCTGAAGTGGCTGTTCCCGCTAATGGCGAGACGGACCATCTCCAGCCGCTGTACCGCAGAAGGCATGTCTTCCTCCTGTTTATGCGGGGGGAGGAAGGACGGGATGAACAGGACCCGGTCCAGCTTTAACCGGTCCCGCACCTCTTCGGCAGCAGCCAGATGGCCGTAATGAATGGGATTAAACGTTCCGCCGATGATTCCGACTCGTTGTGGCAAATGATCTCCGATTAAATCACGATGGACGATGGCGACCGCTCGCGTCGCTCGCTCGGATGACGGACGATTTTGCGTCCCTCATCCCGCGTCTTTCGCCTCTACTTCCTGATCTGCCCGTTCCCGAAGACAATGAACTTGGTGGAGGTAAGCTCCTCCAGCCCCATGGGGCCGCGCGCGTGGATCCGGGTGGTAGAGATGCCGATCTCAGCGCCGAGGCCGAACTCATAGCCGTCGTTGAGCCGCGTGGATGCATTCACGAACACTGCTGATGCATCCACCTCGCGCTGGAATCTCAGGGCCTTGGCGTAGTCGTCAGTAACGATGGCCTCTGAATGCTGCGAACCATGCGCTGCGATATGCTCCATGGCGTCGTCCATACTGTCAACCACCTTCACGTTCAAGACCAGGTCGTTGTACTCCGTGTCCCAGTCTTTGTCCGTAGCCGCTTTGACTTCGGGCACGATCGCCTTCGTTTTGGCGCACCCCCTTACCTCAACCCCTGCTTTCATGAATTTGCCGAGCATCGCCGGAAGAAAGGATGAAGACAGGTCTTTATGCACGAGCATGGTTTCCATGGCGTTACAGGTCCCTGGCCGCTGCACCTTCGCGTTAAAGCAGATGTCCTCAGCCATTGCGGGATTGGCTTTGCAGTCCACGTATACGTGGCATATGCCTTTGTCATGCTTGATCACGGGGATGGTGGAATTCTCCGAGACCATGCGGATAAGCCCCTCGCCGCCGCGGGGGATGATAAGGTCGACACATTGATTGAGCTTGAGCATTTCCATTACGCATGCCCGGTCAGGGTTTTCGATAAAAGAGACCGCTCCGTCGGGGATGCCGGCCTCGGCACCGGCCCGGGAGAGCACGGCAACAAGAGCGGCATTGGAATGTACAGCCTCGGACCCGCCGCGCAGCAGCACGCCGTTGCCGGATTTCAAACAGAGGGCGGCCGAATCTGCGGTCACGTTCGGCCGGGATTCGTAGATGATGCCGATGAGCCCGATGGGAACGCGCATCCTGCCGACCTGCATGCCGTTCGGCCTGCGCCACATCCTGAGCACTTCACCCACGGGATCGGGCAGAGCAGCCACTTCCCGCAGTCCGTCAGCGATGGCCTTGACCCGGTCGACATTCAGGGTAAGTCGATCGATCATGGCCTTTGACAACCCCTTCTGCTCAGCAGCGGCGAGGTCCTTTTTGTTCTCGGCCATGAGACTATCGGTTTCCTTTTCAAGGCCTGCAGCCATTCTGAAAAGCGCGTTGTTTTTTATCTCCGTCGACAGGTTCGCGAGCGCCCTCGATGCTGCCTTGGCTTTCATTGCCTTGTCGGAAACATATTGTTTTATATCCATGCGTCCTCCGGTACCCATTTGGATCATGAGACACGTTATTTTTTTACCAGCGCTTGAACTCCGTCCATCAATGCCTTCTCGTCCTTGATCTCACCGTAAATAAGGTGCTTCACCGAACCGTCTGCACCGATAAAAAAGGTTATAGGAAGAAACCGCACCCCATACATCTCGGCAGTTTTACCATCGCCGTCACTCAGAACAACAGGCTTGTCCACTTTCAGTTCGGCAAGCAACGCGCGTATCGTTTCAAAATCTTCTTTGACATCCACAAGCACGACCTTGATGCCTCTTTTATTCAACCGCTCGGTAAGAGCATTAATGAGTGGAAGCTCGTTTCTGCACGGAATGCACCAGGAAGCAAAAAAACTCACGATTACCCCGTTAACCTTCCCGCTGCGATGTGCGCCGACAGCATCACCCAGATAAAAGTCCTTTCCCTCGGTGTCGTGGAGTGAAAAGACCGGTGCAGTGTCATTCAGCTTCAGCGCGGCAAGTACCGGGGTTGCGAATAAAAATATCAGCAACCCTGCGATTACAATTTTTTTCATTTCTGGATTTCCAATCTTCAATGATAATTACCCGGGTCAGCCGTTGAGCACAGGCGGTCTTAATTTGCAATTCCAATCATAGTATGACGAGATCGTCCCGGTGTATCACCTCGTCGTAATCCTTACGCCCGAGGATGGAGGCTATCTGCGTGGTCCTGAGACCCTTGATCCGTTCCAAATCCGTCGAGGAATATTTAACCAGCCCCCGGGCAAAAGCCTGGCCTGCGCGGTCCACGCAGGTGACGCACTCCCCTACCTTGAAGGAGCCCTCAACCTTGACCACCCCGCCCGGAAGCAGGCTCTTGCCTTTGTTCACGAGCGCCTCCCGCCCGCCGTCGTCCACCACAACCTTGCCTGACGCCCTCACTGTATATGCGATCCAGTGCTTCCGGCTGTCCTGTTTCTCCGGCCGCGGCAGGAACAGCGTGCCCACTTCCCTGCCGGCGAACAGCGCCTGGATCATGCCGGTTTTCTTGCCGTTTAAAATCACCATCGGCGCGCCGTAAGCCCCGACTTTCCTTGCGGTCATGATCTTGGAACGCATGCCGCCCGTTCCGACCAGCGTCTGCGCATCACCCGCCGCACGGTCCATGTCCGCGGTGATCTTTTCAACTATGGAAACAAGTTCTGCGGACGAGTCGAGCTTGGGATCGACGGTGTACAAGCCGTCAACATCAGACAGTATCACGAGGAGGTCCGCATCGACAAGGTGGACCACCATCCCCGAGAGGCTGTCGTTATCGCCGAATTTTATCTCGTCCACGGACACGGTGTCGTTTTCGTTGATGATCGGGACCACGCCGTAATCCAGCAGGGTATGGAGCGTGTTCCGTGCATTCAAAAACCGGGTCCGGTTCGAAAGGTCCTCCCGGGTAAGCAGCACTTGGGCGACCTTCCGTCCGTGAGCGCTGAAGGTCTTCTCATACATCCACATAAGGCCCGACTGGCCTATGGCTGCTGCGGCCTGCTTGAGCGAGAGGGGCATCCCTTTCGTCTTCGTGAGATTCAGCTTCGTAAGCCCTGCGGCAATCGCGCCGGAAGAAACGAGGACTACTTCACGACCCTGGTCTAGAAGATCGGAAATCTCAGCCGCAAGCCGCCCGATACGGGTCTCGTCGAGTCCCTTCTCGGACGGCGCAAGCACCGCGCTTCCGACCTTGATCACAATCCGATGTCTTTTTGAGAAGAGTGATTTTCGGTCAAGAGTTATTGTCTTTTTCATGGTGAAACCCTTGGTTTAAAAATCCGTACGAAACAGGTTCGCTTCGTCCCTCCCGGCGGTACTGTTTATCCGGGTCTGTATGCATTTACCGGATCATGACTTCCGTACGGTTTCGCGGCCGATGATCCACTCCGCTGCCTCCGTAAGACCGGGTGCAATAAAATCAGGGTCGTGCACGCGTTCCGGACGCTTATTTCCGGGCTCGTCCGGCGCGAAGCCGCTCGTAACCAAAACAGCATGCACTCCCGCGCGCTGGGCAAGCTCGACATCGCTCCACTTGTCCCCCGCCATGTAGGAATGCCCTCGGTCGATGTCAAGTTCCTTCACCGCCCTGTCGATCAGGCCCGTTTTCGGCTTTCGGCAATCACAGTCGACCGTATAGGGCGAGTTGCCGGCCTTCGGGTGATGCGGGCAATAGTAAACGGCATCGATTCGGGCGCCTTCGGATTTCAGCATTTTGCACAGAAGCGCGTGCGCGTCATGGACGAGGGACTCGGGGAAATATCCCCTGGCCACGCCTGATTGATTGGTCACGAGAACGATCTGAAAGCCTGCCTCGTTCAGACGTCTGATCGCCGCGCCCGCGCCGGGCAGCAAGCGAAGCTTGCTGAGATCAGCAAGGTAGCCTGCCTCTTCATTGACCGTGCCGTCCCGGTCGAGGAACACCGCCTTGTTCATAGCTTGTTTAATAATACCGCTTCCCACTCCTCGTTCTCAACTATTTTCAGCTCGATTCTGAGGACCCAGATGCCGTCCGGCTTGAGGCCCTTCAGCCGCACAACATCTTTTTCCGTGGTGATAATCGTGTCAAGCCTCTCGCTTGCAGCACGCTCTCTGATCGCGACGAGGTCGGAACTTTTATAACCGTAATGGTCCGGGTAGGAAAACTCCGCCTTTACCTCCGCCCCGAGCGACCGGAGCAGCGACACGAATGATGCCGGACGCGCAATACCGGAAAAGGCAAGCACCGCAGTGCCCCGAAGCGACGAGAGCGGCTTCGTTTCCCCCGTCACGGCGTCGAGAAGGTCAGCCGCAACCTGACGGGAGGTAAAGATGCGTGCTGGTGTGTTCCGTCTGATCACCCGTTTAAGGGGTGCCAGGTCTCCTACCCGGTCCGCGCCTGTTATGAGGACCGCGTGCGCCCGCTGAAGCGCTGAGAGCGGTTCACGCAGAATGCCTGCGGGAAACAATCTCCCGTTTCCGAAGGGGTCGGCAGCATCAATGAGCACGATATCAAGGTCCCGTTGTACCGACAGATGCTGAAACCCGTCGTCCAGAATAACGGCATCATTCCCGAACTTCTGATGAGCAAACAGGGCGGCGCGATACCGGTTGCTGTCTGCGATTACCGGGACATCGGCCAGTTTTGATCCGATCAAAACCGGTTCGTCACCGCCTGTTTCAGCATCCACAAGAACCTTGGCCCCATCCGATACGACAACGAGGGCGGATTCATTGTTACGTCCGTATCCCCTGCTTATGATAGCAGGATGTTTTTGATGCTTGAGCAGCACCTCCGCTATATGCATGACCGTCGGGGTCTTGCCGGTGCCGCCAAGGGTTATATTTCCCACCGATATTACCCGCTGCGCCAGCCTTTTTCTCTTGAAAACCGCATGCGCGTACAAAGCGTTACGAAGGCGGATTACCAGGCCATAACATATTGAGAGGACCCGCAAGAAAGACCCGATAAATAACGATTTTTTCCTTCCATATATTACATCTTCAATATAGTGTTTGTTAGTTCTCACCAATAAGCCCGCTGACAGCGTCAATCGTCCTCTTGGCAGCGCCTGAGTTGGCCTCTATCACGGTAAATGCTCTGTCCCCGATCTGCTGCGCATATTTTTTGTCTGACAAGAGCTTGTCAACCTGAATATAAAGCTCTTGTTTATCCTTTACCAGTATGCCGCCGCCAGCCGATATCAGGGCCTCTGATATTTCCTTAAAATTGAACATATAACGACTGAAAATCACCGGCTTTTTCATCGCTGCGGGCTCAAGAAGATTATGGCCTCCGACCTTGACAAGACTGCCGCCCACAAAGGCGATGTCGCAGATGGCATAGAAAGAGCGCAGTTCACCGATCGTGTCGAGGAGAAGAACATCTTTAATCACACCCTTAAGCCTGGTCCTCCGTTGACAGTCATATCCGGCCCTGTTGACAAGGCCTGCGACTTCATCGAACCGTTCGGGATGCCGGGGCGCTATAATAAGAACCAGTTCGGGAAATTTTTCGCGCAATCTCCTGAATACGTCGAGCAGGGCCGCCTCCTCACCGCGGTGGGTACTACCGGCAGTAATAACTTTGCTGCCGGCGCGAAGAGACACCGGAGTGGACTTTATCGTCGGGATCTTCTGGTCGAATTTAAGGTTTCCGGTGATCATTACGCGGTCCGCAGGAGCGCCAATGTCTTTGATCCGCACTGCGTCTTCCCTGGACTGCATGCAGAAAAGGGTCACCTGACCAAAGACCTGGCTGAAGAAGCGTCTGAATTTCAGGTAATTCTTATAGGAAGCCCCTGATATTCTGCCGTTAATCACCGCCGAGGGGATGTCGGCACGGGTCAACTCGCGGAAGAAATTGGGCCAGAGTTCCGTTTCAGCGACAAGGACGATCACGGGATTGATTCTCCGGATCACCCTTCGTACGATCCAGGGATAATCGAAGGGAAAAAAGAACACCGCATCCGCCTCGGGCACGCGCTGGCGCGCCGTGTAATTGCCGGTAACCGTAACCGTGGAGAGGATAAGTTTCCTGCCCGGATACTTTTTTTTGAGCTCCCTGATAAGCGGGTGGGCAGCCATCACTTCGCCGACGGACACCGCATGGACCCAGATGGGCCGGGTGCCCTGAATCACCCGCTTGACTTTCTTGCGCACGCGCCCCAGTTTTTGGGATATGCCGCCCCGGTACTTTGGCACGGTGATGAGCTTGAAGAGAATAACGGGTGACAGGAGCACCGTCAGCAGGATCAGAATTATATTATAGAGAATATACATTATGCGCGTCCCTTAGGAAACTTCGGCAGAAAGTACTCATCAGCCTCTTTCATCACCCGGTTCAGCGCCTCCGTCAGCTCTTTGCGCTTCGACTCGAGTTCCCCTTCACTGACTCCGTGCACGAAGATGGGTTCGCCGTAAACGATGACCCCTTTCGTAAACGGTACAGGGAGCAGGTACTTGTCCCAGATTTTTTCAAGGATCCAGAATCGTTTGGCGCTCGTCGATACCGGGACAATCGGCTTATTCAGTTTTCCCGCCAGGTACGTCACCCCTTGTTTCACTTCAAAGATCGGGCCGCGGGGCCCATCTACGGCAAGGGCGATGTCCCGGCCCTTTCTCAAACCGTCAACAAGCCCCAAAAGCGCCCGGTCGCCTTTGCGCTTGCTCGATCCCCGAACCACGTCAAAACCAAACCTTCTCAAAATACCCGCCTGAATTTCTCCGTCACGGCTCTCGCTGGCGGGGATGACGACGCCTGAATTTCGATGGTTATGAAAGAGCAGAAACTGCCTGCCGTGCCAGAACGCGTAAATGAAGTTTTTGCCTTCTGATTTTAATCGACCCGGTACGCCTTTATTGATAAATCGAATACGAACGGACCCGCTCCAGAGCAAGATCACCATCCAGCCGATACATGACAATATCCTGGCTCTCATCAGTCGGCAACCTTGGCCTGCGTCTCATCCCGGAATTGCTGATCATAGAGGTTTTTGTACTCGCCTCCCTTGGAAAGAAGCTCCTCGTGTCTTCCCTGCTCCACGATCCTGCCACCTTTGAGCACAATGATGCGGTCTGCGTTCATGATCGTGGATAACCGATGGGCAATAACAAAGCTTGTCCGGCCCTGCATGAGCATATCCAGGGCATTTTGGACCTCGCGTTCCGACTCCGTATCGAGGGACGATGTGGCCTCATCGAGAATGAGGATCGGCGCGTCCTTCAGGAGCGCACGGGCGATGGCGATACGCTGACGCTGCCCGCCCGAGAGTTTCACACCGGCTTCGCCGATTACGGTGTCATATCCCTTGGGAAGAGCGTGGATAAAATCCTCGGCATGCGCGGCCCGCGCGGCGCGTACCACGTCATCCAGGGATTTTTCGGCATGGCCATATGCTATATTATCCCGCACGGTATCATTAAAAAGGATCGTTTGCTGGGTGACGATCGCCGTACAGGACCGGAGTGAACCGATCGCCGCATTCCGGATATCAAGCCCATCGATCAGGATCGCGCCTTCGCTCACGTCGTAGAAGCGGGGGATGAGGTTTACCAGCGTGGTCTTTCCACCCCCGCTCTTTCCCACGATGGCAATGGTTTCTCCGGCGTTTACGGTGAGATCGATATTCTTAAGGACGTAGTCGTCCTCGTATTTGAACGAAATATCCCGGAAGGCAATGGTTTTAAAATTGCGGGGCACCGCCGAAGCGCCCTTATTGTCTTTGATCTCCGGCTGCGTGTCGAAGACATCGAAAATACGCTTGGCAGCCGCCACGCCGTCCTGGAGAGTATTATTGATCCCGTCTAAATCCTTGAGCGGCCGGTAAAAAAACACCAATGCAGTTATAAAAGAGAGAAATTCACCCACGGTCATGCTCCCCCGTATAATCCAGTAGCCGCCGAAGAGGATGACGAGCGAGGTCCCCAGCATAGAGATGACCTCCATAACAGGGTGAGAAACGGCAGAAGTTTTCAGCGAGCGCATCAACGAGTTGAAAAGGTTTTTATTCCGCTCCGCAAATCGCCGGCTTTCGTAAGGTTCCATGCCGAAAGCCTTGACGATGCGGACCCCCGAGATGGTCTCGTGAAGATGAATAGTAAGGCCTCCGACCTGTTCCTGCATCTGGGTGCTAATCTTTCTAAATCGCCTGCTGAATTTCGAGAGCGCGATACCGGCAAGGGGCAGCACCACAATAGAAAATGTCGCAAGGCGCCAGTTCAGATAGATGATATATCCCGTGAGCGCCAGCATCGTGGCGACCCCCTGCACAAGACTCGACGGGGCCCTGGTCAACGCGCCTTGCACGAGGTTTACGTCGTTGATGATCCGCGAAATGATTACGCCGGTCGGGGTCCTCGTAAAATAGGAGAACGAGAGGGAGGTGATATGGGAATAAAGCTTGTCCCGGATATCGTTGACGACCTTCTGGCCCACATAGCCCATGAAATAATCGCGGGCATAGGAGGCCACGCCTTTTAAGATGCTGACGATAATTATCGCCGGCGGCAGAAGGAAAAGAAGCTTCAGATCTTTGTTCAGCAGCACTTTATCGAAAGCAGGTTTGACGAGATAGGTTTGGGCCGCTATCATTCCGCTCGTCAGCAGCATAAAGACCGCAGACAGAATGAGGCGCATCTTGTAGGGTTTCAGATAGATTAAAAGGCGCTTGTAGATTTTCATGGCTTCCTATGTCGTACCCTTCAGCACTTCCATGATCACCGCTGCGGCCCGAGCAGATGCACCGGCCTCTCCCAGCCGCGCCCGCACGCCCGCGAGATCGTCTGCTACCACTTTATAGTAAGCAGGATCGCTCAGCATCTTCGTGACAGCGTCCGCCATGTTCTTTGGCGTTGAATCTTCCTGCACCAGCTCGGGAACAATCCGTCTTCCCGCTACAATGTTCACCAAGCCGACATTTTTCACGCCGCGTACGAGCTTGGTAAGAATAAAATAATTGACCGCCGATATGCGGTAGGCGATCACCATCGGCAGGGCCATAAGCCCCGCTTCGAGCGTTGCCGTGCCGGAGGCGACTATGGCCGCGTCCGACGCTTTGAGCGCATCGTACACCCTTCCCTCGACCATTCGTACCGGAACGCCTCCCTGTTCAACAAAAGAACGGACAAAGTCGCGGTCCAAGGTCGGCGCCAGAGGAAGAACGAACTGCAGGTCCTGAAACCGCGACAGGAGTATCTTTGCCGCTGCAAGCATGTCCGGCAGAAGGTGGACGATCTCCGATTTTCTGCTGCCGGGAAGCAACGCAATGGTCCGCCGCGCGGCTTCAAGACCAAAGACCTGCTTTGCCTGTTCTCGCGTGAGGTCCGAGCGAACAACATCCGTTAGCGGGTGACCGACAAACCGGACATCAACGCCGGCCTTCTCGTAGAGAGGGACCTCAAAAGGAAAAACAACGATCATGGTCTTTACCATGCGGGCAATTGTCTTGATCCTGCCCTTCCGCCATACCCATACCTGCGGGCTGATATAATAGAGCACCGGTATGCCGAGCTTCCAGGCGGCCTTCCCCAGCATGATGTTGAAGTCCGGAAAGTCGATCAGGACGAGGACATCGGGCCGCTCGTCCTTCAAAAACCGCTTCAGTTTTGCGAAGACCCGGTAGATCGCACCAAAATGAGTCAGGACAGCCGTGATGCCGACAACGGATATCTCCGAAGCATCGGCCAGCATCCGAACGCCCGCCGCTCCCATCTGCTTGCTTCCGACGCCGTACAAGCCTACTGACGGTTCCTGCTTCCGGATCTCCCGCGCAAGATTGGCGCCATGCAGGTCGCCGGAGGCCTCGCCGGACATGATCAAGACCTTCTTCATGCTCAAAACCGCATTGTACATTCCCTGATCCGCATTTAGAGTGCCTGCTTAACAGCGCCAGCGACTTGTTGAACCTGCCCTTCCGTCAGCTCGGGATACATGGGAAGCGAGAGCACTTCCCGCGCGGCTTGTTCGGCCTGCGGCAGGCTTCCTGCTCTCATGGCGAGGTCTTTATATGCTGCCTGAAGATGTAAAGGGACCGGATAATAGATCATGGACGAGGTCACCGTGCCCGCATCCAGCTTCTTTTTTACGTCGTCCCGGTTCTTGATCCTGACCGTATATTGGTGAAAAACATGCTTCGTCCCGTCTCGCTCGGAAGGCGTTTGAATTCCCGCATCGGCGAGATGTTTATTATACAGCAGTGCGTTCTTCCTGCGCTTTTCGTTATACTCATCGATATGCCGGAGCTTGACCCGGAGGATCGCGGCCTGGATTTCGTCCAGCCTGCTGTTGAACCCGACCTCGTCATGGTAATAGCGCATATGGCTTCCATGGTTCCTGAGGCTCCGAAGACGTTCGCTCAGTGCAGAATCATCGGTGATCACCATGCCACCGTCTCCATATCCTCCAAGGTTCTTGCTCGGGAAAAAGCTGAAACAGCCGAGATCGCCGAAGGCGCCAGTCTTTTTTCCGCGGTATTGCGCCCCAAAGGACTGGGCACAGTCCTCAATGACTCTGAGGCCGTGTTTTTTCGCAATATGCATGAGCCCGTCCACGTCAACGGGCTGCCCGTAGAGATGAACAGGGACGATCGCCTTCGTCCTTTTTGTGATCGCCGCTTCTATCTTTGCAATATCCATGTTGAAGGTCCCGGGATCGATATCCACGAAAACCGGAACGGCGCCGATGTAGGATGCCGCCTCAGCCGTCGCAATAAACGTGAACGGTGTGGTGATGACCTCGTCGCCGCGCGTGACCCCGGCGGCAAGCAGGGCGAGGTGCAGGGCATCGGTGCCCGAGGCCACGGCCACGGCATGCTTCACCCCATGGTATGCAGCCACTTCCTGCTCAAGCGCCTTGCCATGGGGCCCGAGGATAAAGTGCGTGCTCTGAATCACCCCAAGGACAGCGCTGTTGATCTCTTCTTTGATGGCTTCGTACTGAATTTTAAGATCCACCATGGGTACCGGCATGCGTAAAAAACTCCCCTCAATTTTGATTCCACCTCAGAAAATCTTAATGAAACAGAATGATCTGCGTGAGCCGTTTATTCGACTCCGACGAATCCCTTGACACCCTTGTTGATAGTGTCGCTTATCCTTTGGGCAAGGGCCAGCGCCCTCCTCCCCTCGACACCAGAGACAAGCGGTCGGCTGCCGGTCTGAGTGCTCCGTACAAAGGCCGTGATTTCTTCGCGCAGCGTATCGCAGCGTTCAGTGACAATATCGCTCATAACGAGTTCGGGGACGGAGTTTCCTCTCTTTCGCGAAACAGACGCCTTCTGCGACTGATAATCAGAGGTATAAACGCTCTCTTCGTCAAAAACGCGGAGCAGGCGTTTTTTCTCGTCCGATATCCTGCTGGCAGTAACGTCGGCAGTACACCCGTTGCGAAAAACGATCCTCGCCGTTGCAAGGTCGATCTCTTTCGTAATGACCGAGGCCCCGGCGGCGCTTACTTCCTGGGGCTCTGACCCGGCAAGGTCGGAGACAATATCGAGGTCATGGATCATCAGATCGAGCACGACATTCACATCAGTACATCGGACCGTAAACGGCGCTGCCCGTTCAGCAGTTATATACCGCGGGGACTTAAGCAGGGTCTTGACCTCGGTGATGGCCGGATTGAAACGTTCGATATGGCCGATCTGGAGGATGACACGTTTTTTTGCAGCCAGTTCGATAAGTTCATCCGCCTGTACCAGGGTAACCGTAATGGGCTTCTCGAGCAGGACGTGGACACGCTGTTCCAAAAACTGCTTTGCTACCCGATGATGGAGCGCTGTCGGCACGACGATGCTCACCGCATCCACCTGACCGAGTAACTGAGCCGGTTCCGAGAATGGCCGGACGTTCAGTTTTCTTGCGATCTCTGCCGCCCGGGCGGGATCGGTATCTACGATACCGACCAGATCCACATCCGGCAGGGCCGCATACTTCTCGGCGTGAAATTGTCCGAGATAACCGACGCCGATGACGCCTACTTTAACTCTCTTCATTCACCAGATCCGCTCTTAACCTATTTCGCTTTGCTAAAACTTGATTGTTCAATCGCGACAATCGTAATTCCGGCCCGGTCTGCCGCCGCTGTGACCGCTTCCCGGTCGAGGATGATGGTCTTTCCCGCTTCAACGGCAAGGCATGCAGCCTTCACCTCGGCCATGGTTCTTATGGTTTGCGTTCCAACGGCAGGGAGGTCGAATCGCAGATCCTGCTGCGGCTTGCAGATTTTCACGACGACCGCGCCCTGGCCGCAAAGCAGCCCGCCGCGGCGGATTGCCTCGTCCGTTCCCTCGATCGCCTCTACCGCGAGAACGGCCTGGCCTTTGACCACCACAGTCTGTCCGATGTCCAGCCTGCCGATCTCTTTCGCCATCTGCCACCCGAATTCAATGTCTTGATGTTCTTCTTTTGAAGGCTTTCGCTTTGTGAAGACGCCCGGCAAAGCCACGATATTGTCCAGATAGAGCGTCGATTCGCGCACCGTGATGCCCTCTGACTCCAGTTCCTTGGCAACGGCGCGAAGAATGGAATCGTCCTTCTTGTGGATCATTTTAGCAAGCATGGCAATGCCCCGGAGGTCCGGCAAGCCGCCGCCGAATAAACGCGTCTTCTTGATGCCGCCAGCCATCAGAACATCCGTTACGCCCTGCTCCTTGAAGATGCTTATAAGTTTGTTCAGCTGGCCGACCTTGACCCAAAAAATGACATCGACATGCTGCGCCAGTTCGGCAAGAGTTTCCCCCTCGTGGGCCACGGCGATGACCTGCATGCCCTTTTGTTTTGCAGCGCGCGCAAAGACGATGGGAAAAGTTCCGTTGCCGGCAATCAAACCAATTTTATTCATAGTTCACAATCGTCTTTTTTCCGTTGTCCTACCGCGTGATACCCCGTTTGGACGTGCGAATGAAGTCCACGAGCGTCTGCACTTCCGGTGAATGCGGGAAATCCTCCAGCGCTTTATGGATCGCCTCATCCTGCGTCAACCCGGACCGAAACATGATTTTATAGGCTTTCTTTAGCGTGGCGATAGCGCTATCGCTGAATCCCTTTCGCTTGAGACCGACGAGGTTAAGACCATAAAGCTGCGCCCGGTTGCCGGCGGCGCTGACATAGGGAGGGATATCGAGTGATACGGCGGACTGTCCGCCGATGATGGCATACGGGCCGATCTTTACAAACTGGTGCACTGCGACGATCCCGCCGAGAATGGCGTGATCGCCGATAACAATGTGCCCGCCGAGGGCGACCGAATTGGCCATGATGATGTTATTTCCCAATTGGCAATCATGGGCCACGTGGGCATAGGCCATAAGGAAATTCTTGTCGCCGATCACCGTCTTCCGGTCCTCCTTGGTGGTCGCCCGATGCACGGTCGCGCATTCCCTGATAACGTTGTCGTTGCCGATGACGAGGAACGTCTCTTCACCGTGGTATCCGATGTCCTGCGGCGGTGTGCCGATACTCGAAAAAGAATGTATGTGGTTCCTCTCGCCGATCGCGGTCCATCCCTCGATCAGGACATGAGAAGCGATCTTTGAGTCCTTGCCGATGCTCACATGCTCACCGATGACCGAATAGGGGCCGATCTCGACGCCGTCGGCGATCAGGGCCTTCGGATGCACAACTGCCGTTGGATGGATACTCACTTCTTTTACTCCTGTAGTTATCGTAATCATTTGTCCACGATCATGGCCATCAATTCCGCCTCTGCCACGACTGTGCCGTCCACCGATGCCTGAGCTTTGAACCCTCTGATATTTGAGCGTGACTTGATAAGATCCAGTTCAAAGCGGATCTGATCGCCGGGCAGAACCGGTTTACGGAATTTTACTTTGTCGATGGTCATGAAGTAGATTACCTTGCTCTTGATATCCTGCCCCTCTGCCTCGGCCGAACGCATCGCCAGGACACCGCCTGTCTGCGCCATTGCCTCCAAGAGCAGAACGCCGGGCATAATCGGATGTCCGGGGAAGTGTCCCTGGAAAAAAGGCTCGTTAATCGTCACATTTTTTATACCCACAACCCGCTTGCCCATTTCCATTTCCAGGATCCTGTCGACCAAAAGAAAAGGATACCGGTGAGGCAGTATATCAAAAATCTCCTGAATCCCTATCATGGACTCTCCCCCTTTGACGTTTCGGATAATTGCTCCTTCATTTCCTGAAGCTGTTTTTCGAGCCGTTTGATGGATTTATTGAGTGCCGGCAGTTTCGGCAGGACTGCCTGCACTTTGAGCCAGTCCCGGATTGGCATTGCGTTGAATCCGGCGATGATCTGCCCTGGAGCCACATCCTTCACAATGACCGCCTTGCCGCCCGCCATGACCCGATCTCCCACAGTTGTATGGTCAGATACACCTGCTTGGCCCGCCAATACCACATAGTTCCCGAGCGTACTGCTCCCGGCGACTCCCGACTGGCCGGCAAGCAGACAATGCTCGCCTATCGTAACGTTATGAGCTACATGCACCTGGTTATCGAACTTGGTTCCTTTTTTTATCAGGGTGTTTCCGAGCGTGGCGCGGTCAATTGAACAGTTGGCGCCTATCTCGACATCATCCTCGATGATGACGCCTCCTACTTGAGGGATTTTGTGATGTGTCCCGCCTTCAGTCACGAAACCGAACCCGTCGCTGCCGATCACGGTGCCGGAATGAATGATGACGCGCTTGCCCACGGCTATCCTGTTTCCGATGCTGACATTCGCGTAGATGACGGAGTCATCGTCGATAACGGAATCCTGTCCCACGTACACTCCGGGATAAATCGCAACCCGATTGCCGATCCGCACCTTGTCCGCGAGTACGACAAAGGGGTGAATCGAGCAGTCCGCCCCGATCGTAACGTCTTTCCCGACGGCGGTCCGGTCGCTGATACCCGTAGGGCTGTACGGTTTGACATAAAAAAGCTCGATCACCCGGGCGAAGGCAAGCCGGGGATTTTTTACCCGCAGCATTGGCAAGGGCATATCCGGGGTGTCCGGCGGCACGAGGACCGCAGATGCCCGGGAATGCTCGAGATCGCTGAGATGATTCTTTCCCGTGATGAAGGTGATGTGCCCTTCGCCCGCCTCGCGTACTCCCGCCGCGCCAGTAATCTCGGTGTCCCCGGACCCGGGCAATTCCGCACCCAGGAGACCCGCTAACTCATTCAATTTCATGTTGGTTCCACGCCGCCGTAAGCAGCATCCTCCGAGCTATTTCGCGACTTCTTCCTTTTTGTCCATCTCGGTAATGACCTTGTCGGTAAGATCAATGTCCTCATCGGCATACAGGACCGAAGGGACCTCGGCCTTCGACATAATATTGATCGTCTTGTTCAAGACCAGGGACACTTTTTCCTTTTTTGCGATCTCTTTCAGCACGGCAACCATCTGCTGATTGAATTCGTTCGACAGCTCTTCGTTCTTTTTGCTTATCTCGTTCGTGAACTCAGTACGCTTTTTTTCAAAATCGTTGATTTTGCGGCTTATGGTCTCTTCTTTTTCCTTTTGCGCCTTGCCGTTCAGCAGTTTCGCCTGCTTCTGTTTGTTGTAATCTTCCTGCAGCGTCTTTATTTCGTCGGCGTCCATATCCAGTATCTTCTTGCGGCTCTCAAAGTATTCACGCACGAGCGCTTGATATTTTTTGCCGATCTTCGTTTTGTCAAAGACCGTCTGAGTATCAACAAAGGCGATCTTGCCGCTCGCTGCCAGTGCGCTTGATGCGATCAGACCCAGAGCAGCTACCATTACCAAAATTTTTTTCATTGCAGCCTCCTTATTTTTTTATTCCGACCCGTTATCATTGAAACAGTGTGCCAATTGAAAATTCGAACTGGCTCGCCTCATCCGTAGGTTTTTTGTGTATGATGTGGCCCCACTCGAACCGGAGCGGACCGAGCGGTGAAAGCCACCAGAATCCCCAGCCCCAGGCCTGTCGTAATTCCCGCAGGCTTATCCGGTTCGGTTCGTCTGCCTTACCGGATAGGCCGTCGTCGAAGGCGCGACCCATGTCGTAGAAAAGCACTCCCTTGAGCCGTGCTGCCGGTACGAGCGGGAAGTTGTACTCTAGATTAAATATAAGCTCTTTGGTGCCCCCCACGCGGTTCCCCAGCGTGTCTATGGGACCGGCAGCGCCGTACCGGAAGCCGCGGACCGTACCGCTGCCGCCGACAAAAAACCGCTCGCTGATAGGCACGGGTTTGTCGATCAAGGAACCGATGGATCCGATCCTGCCCCGCGCCATGAACACCGTGTCCCAGAACATCGGGAAATACCACGCAGAATCCGCAACCGACTTGATAAAGCTGGGATCTCCGCCGAGCGGACCGCCTGCGTATTCAACAAATATGGTGTTTCTCGATCCTGTCTTCGGGTCGAGATAAAAATCTCTCGAGTCCCGCGTCAGGGACGCGGTGAGCGCGCTCGTGGTAACGACTGTTCCATAATTATCGAGCTGTTGCAGCAGCGCCAACGGTAAAGGAGTTACGGTGATATCTCTCACCTCTGAGTTATCCAGGCTGTAACGGATCGAGCCGGAAAGAAATTCGTCAAAGCTCTTGCCCACGCCGAGGGCAAAACCGTCCGAGTAGAGCAGATAGCCGTCGTATTGCTGTTCCTGACGATAAACATCCACCCTTCCCCAAACCGGCTTGTCGAAGAGATAAGGTTCCATGAAGCTGAGCATCAGGATCTTATGCTGGCTGCCCCACTGCGTCTTGAATTTCAGCAGCTGGCCGCGACCGCCGAGGTTTCCCTGCGTTATTTCGGCTATCCCCACGAGCCGGTCCACCGAACTGTAGCCGCCGCCCAGGCTCAACATGCCGGTCATCTTTTCCTTGACCTTGACGTTGAGGTCCATCACCGGCTCCTGCTGCCGGCGCTCGGGCGTTATGTCCACCGTCTCGAAAAAGTTAAGATTGTTGATCCGCTCGTAGCTGCGCTTGATCGCCTTTTTGCTGTAAAGGTCGCCCTCATCCAGGCGCATCTCTCGCCGGATTACCTTGTCCCGCGTCTTGGAATTGCCGCTGATATTGATCCTGCCGATCCTTACCTCGCCGCCTTCCTGGATGTCGATATTGATGGCGACGGTTTTCTTGACCTGGTCGATGTTGAAAAGCGGAACCACGCTCGCAAAGGGCCGGGCGAGGCCGTCGTAGCGGTCCATGATCCTGTTCACATCCTGCCTGAGCACTTCCCTGCTGAAAATGTCGCCCTGCTTAAGCTTGATTTCCTTCTCGAGCTCGCTGTCAGAAAGGAGCGAGTTGCCCTTGAACGCAACCGAGCCGACCTTGAACTGGTCGCCTTCCTTGATATTGATGCTCACGACGAGTTTGCCTTTCACTATAGTGGTCGTGGGCTTTCCGTGAACAACTTTGGTCACGGTCTTTTGCCTGATGACCGGCTCATCCACCTGCACCTGAATGTAGCCCTTGTTGTAATAGAGGTTCCTGATGGTCTCAAGGTCTTCCTTGAGCTCTTCCGTCCGCAGTGTGCCGCTCCGGCCGAGAAATGAAAATAACCAGTGCTCCTGGGTCTTGAGCGGCTTCTTGATTTCGTCCGCTGATAAGGCCTTATTGCCGGTAATGATGATCTCCGACAGCTTTACCTTCTTACCTTCTTCGATATAGAAAACGACGTTCCGGTCGCCGCCCCGCAGTTCCGTGATTGCCGGAACGACAACAGCGTCGTAGTAACCGTCATCCTGGTATTTCAGCCGTATCTTTTCGGCAGCTTCCTGGATAAGCTGGATATTAAACGCCGTCCTCGGAAGCAGGGTCATCCCCTCTTTCAGCTTCTCCGTGGTCAGCTCATCATTGCCTTCGAAGGTGATCTCGCGGATGAGCGGTTTTTCCTTGACGGAAAAAATAACCTTGAGCCCGTTTTCAAATCCCTCTGTTTTGACCTGGACGTCTTCAAAGTGCCCGAGCTGATACAGCGCCTTGATGTCTTCCCTGATCTGCGCCGGAGAAAAATTTTTGCCTTCTTTGGTTTTGATCTTGGCGAGAATCGTGGCCGTCTCTATCCGTTTATTGCCCTGAACTTCGATCAGGGTGACCTTTACTGCATCAGTTTTTGTTGGTTCTGCCGCTCTGGAAACCGTCTGCAGGGAAACAAGCATGAGGGCGCACAATCCGGCAACTACAAATTGTCTGGACACTTTCTAGACGACCTCCGCTATCCTCGACTAAGAACGGATTACTATAGCATTTACAAGATGATGTGTAAACAAAAATTTACAAAACGAGCCTTGCCAGGGCCTCATCGGCGAGCAAAAACCCTTTCTCCGTGAGCCTGATCCGTCCTTTCAATTCCTCGAGCAGGCCGGCCTCCTTCAGCGGAGCGGCATTCTTCTCAAGCTGCCGTGCGGTATCGGCGCCGAAGACCTGTTCATAGCGCACGCGGTCCACGCCCCGGACTGTCCTGAGGCCGAGCATGACCGTTTCGTTCGCAGCCTGCCGGAGGTCCGCGACTTCTTCGCTTTTAATTACAGACAGTCCTGCATTCATCCGCGCGGAGTATTCGCGCACATCGGCAATAGTATGATATCTCTTTCCGGAGATAAACGACCACGCACCGGGGCCGAGCCCGAGGTACTCTCCCCGTTCCCAATAATTCATGTTGTGACGGCAGATAAAACCGGGAAGAGAAAAATTCGATATTTCGTAACGCCCGTAGCCTGCGCGGCCCAGGCCATTCACCGCCGGATCATCAATGAGCTCAACGCGGCGGGCTTCAAGGGGTTGCGCGTGCCGCACATGGCGGTGCTGCAGTTTCCGGGCCCGGATGGGGTCCGCCCGGGCGTTCTCGCCGAGCGTGCCAGCATCA
>OFHG01000030.1_pt1 | contig 66673 bp, 72 predicted proteins | sample 1521931 | NCBI WGS metagenome assembly OFHG01 (sample SAMEA2468438, study PRJEB22500) | soil metagenome | biome: Glassland; feature: Farmland; material: Clay | place: Australia | collected 2013-01-31 | depth 0.55 m
CACTTACTCAATCTCTTGATTTTATTGATATCTTGCTTGACATTACCCGGATCAATCCATATACTCGCGGGCAGGGGAGATAGTATGAGCACGAAGATTCTGCTTGCGGACGATCATAAACTGATGCGCGAGGGGGTCCGCTCTCTCATCGCGGAGCATGCCGATTTGTCCGTTATAGGGGAGGCAGAGGACGGGGTGAGCGCCGTGCGGATGGCGGCCGAATTGTCGCCGGACGTCGTTCTCATGGACATCTCCATGCCCGGCCTGAGCGGCATAGAAGCGACCCGCCGGATCCTGGCCGACGGCGCTTGCTGCAAGGTGATCGCGCTGTCAATGAATGTCGAAAAGAGAATCGTCCTTAATATGCTGGGCGCCGGTGCGTCGGGCTATCTCGTGAAGGATTGTGCCTTTGAGGAATTGGTCCATGCCATACGCGCCGTGGTCTCGTCGAGCGACGTCTATCTCAGTCCGAAGGTAACGGGCGTTGTTCTTAACGATATGGTCAACCGGGAAGCCGAGAACGCGGGCATTGAGAGCGCCGGCCTGACAGCGAGGGAGCGCGAGTTCCTGCGGCTTTTTGCCGAGGGAAGAAGCACGAAGGAGATCGCGGCCCTCCTCTTGTGCAGCGTCAAAACGGCAGAGTACTATCGAAAGCAAATCATGAAAAAACTCCGCGTCACCAATATTGCTGATCTCATAAAGTTCGCCATCCGCGAAGGATTGGTCCCGCTTTAGAATGCATTCAACAACTCTTTGAACCGTCATGCATTCCCCGCAATATCCGTCCTCTCTGAGCTACCCGCATTTGCAGGCAAAATACATTTTAGACTTTCGATCAGAAGAATAGCAACGGCGTGATAAGACTTGGATGGACACCGATTATTATTTGTACCGCAGAGTGTCGATTGGGTTCAGGAGCAATACCTGTCAGGGGATAAGAGCCGAAGAAAATTTAGTTCTCGAATGAAATGTTAACTGTTACTGTTTCTAAATTGTGCCCGTCCTGTGCCCGTGACCCTTCGCTCTGAAGCAGTGCGACGAGTTTTCCCGACACCAGCATGAGGTCAGATCCTCATTCAAATGTTGTAGCGATCAAACACAGCGCGTGTCTTGCATCCTGAAATCTTTATAGCGACACTCGGGAATACTTCTCTCTCGAATGCCCTTCTGCCTCAAGATAATTTCTCCGATCAATCAGGATTCGCTTTTGTGCATACGAGCCCACCGGACCACCGGAGGGGCGACGACTGCTCAAATACCCCTGCTGCTACAATGCGAACTTCCTGAATAAATAGTATTTGGGAAAGTCTATGCCGAGCGTAAAGAATACGGAGAACCCCAGAACCGCGAGGACCTGAGACGGGGCGATGGGCTGGACAAAGACGCCAAAGACGCCCAGGAGCGCAAACCCGATGATGGTCGCCATGCTCAAAAGCAGCAATTCCCTGCCCGGCATTGACGACCAGAAGTGCCGCCGCTCCCGCACGATCAATACCCTGAACTGGCTGTTGAATATCAGGTTCAGCATGACCAGGGTGCGCAGCTGTTCCCATGCAAGATGAAAATAGTTTTTCCCCATGAAAATCACGAGCAGGCCTTCCACGATCAGGAGCATGCCGGGAACGAGCGACGCCAGCGTAATGTTCCTGACGTTCCATATGTTCGGATTGGGCGTCGAGGTCACCCGGTCGGTCGCCAGGGACATGGTCACGAAGTCGTTCGCGAACACGAGCAGCGACATGCCCAGCAGGGAAAGCACGATATCATGGAGCCAGAAAAAGCTGAGGGTGATCAGCCCGACGAATTCTATGACCTTCGTCACTTTATTGAGGACCCAGGTCAGCATCCGCTGGTAGGTTTGCCTGCTTATGGTAACCGCATTGATGATCACGCCTATTCCCGGCTCGGTCAGGACCACGCTTGCGGACGCCTTTGCCACGTCGGTCGAGTTGCTGACCGCGATTCCCATCTCCGCCTGTTTGAGCGCCGGCGCATCGTTCACCCCGTCTCCGGTCATCCCCACCATGTGGCCCCGTGACTGCAGGAGCTTTACGACCTTGTACTTGTCCTCGGGATAGATCTCGGCGAACCCGTTGCATGCTCCCACGATTTCGACCCGTTCCTCTTCGCTTAATCCCTGGATGTCCGCCATCCGGATAATGGTGCTCCCGATCCCTACCTGGCCGGCTATTTCCTTTGCTATGGCCATACTGTCGCCGGTAAGCATTATCGGCTTGATTCCCAGTTTTCGCGCCTGCTCGATCATGCCTTTTGATTCAGGCCTGGGCGGGTCCGCCATGGGCAGCAGGCCCGCGAATTCCAGGTCGTCCACACCGCCGTCCCGCGACCGCGCGACCGCTATCGTCCGATACCCGTTCCTGGAGAACTCCTCGATAGTTCCGTATGCCTTCTCCCTCGTCTTTTGGTCCATGTCCCGGCAGAGGGACATGACTATCTGGGCCGCGCCTTTCACGGCCTTGAAATGCCTTCCCGCGATTTCGACGACCGCTTCCGTTCTCTTGATCGAGGGGTCAAAGGGCTTAAACGAGAGCTGATGAAAGGGCGTGAGGTCAACGCCCGAGGTTTTGGCATATTCAAGGACCGCGTTGTCTATGAGGTCCATGCCTTCCTGTTGAGACGCCAACGCGGCCATAATAACGACGTCATCTTTCCTGAACCCGGAAAACGGAACAGCATCGGCGACCGACAGCCTGTTCTGCGTTATGGTCCCCGTCTTGTCAAAGCAGAGAACGTCTATGGACGCAGCGTCCTCGATCGAATCGAGCCTGGTCACGAGCACGCCCTTTCCGGCAAGCTCCATCGCCCCCACGGCCTGGACGATGGTGAGCACCGCCGGAAGCGCCACGGGCACCGCGCCCATGAGAAAGATCACGGCCAAAGTCAGCACGGTGACGAGGTGTTCGTGTAAATTCGCGAGCAGGCCGTAAGCCAGAACCAGAATCAGCGCGCTTATGCCGAAGTACATCATGTACTTGACCATGGCCATCATCACCGCCTCCTGGTGAGACTTGGGCTTGGCTATGTTGACCAGTTCCGCGGTCTTTCCGAAGTACGTGTGCGCGCCGGTATTGACCACGACGCACCTTGCTGCGCCCCTCCGCACGACGGCGCTTGAATAAATGATGTCCGATTCAAGTGTCTCCACCGGGAGGGACTCCCCGGTCAGGGCGGAGGCATCGACGGAAAGCCCACCGCTCACGATTTTGGCGTCGGCAGGCACAATGTCCCCGAGCCCGATGGCGATAATGTCTCCCGGCGCGAGGTCCCGCGACTCCTGCATGCTCCATTTCCCGTCCCGCAAGACCTTCGCTTTGATTGCCAGCTTTTTCTTAAGAAGCTCGACGGCTCTTTGTGAACCGCGCGAGTGCATGTGGCCTATGACGGCGTTTACCGTGAGCAGCACGAAGATAATGATTCCTTCAAGAGTATGATGCAGCAGGAACGAGAGCCCCATTGCGAGTTCCAGCAGCCACGGCATGGGGCCCCAGTAGCGCAGCAGGAATTCAAGGAAGGGGTTCTTCTTTTTTTCTGTTATTTCATTATGCCCGAAGAGCGCAAGGCGTTTCGCGGCTTCAGCCCCGGAAAGGCCGTTTGCTGTGGTCTTTAAGGATTCAAGCGTCTTTTTCAGCGAGATTTTTTTGTACTCCGCTGTACTCATCGCGTCTGAATCCATGAAAGGCATCTCTTTCATTGTTGTCCCCGCCCGACATTTACGGAGCCGGTGCGCGTCATGGCGATGCTCACGATTTGGGGGCCGTCAACTTTCGCGTTGCCAGGACTTCTTTCCACGAATACACAAAGGCCGGGATTGCCACCATGATCATGAAAAGCGCAATGAACGCGTAGTCGGAGTCGAGCGGCAAGTAACGATCCAGACCCGTCACGGCGACAACTCCTGCGGCCCCGAACAGTATTCCGCCGAAGAACAGCGTCCGCCCGCCGGTCTGTGATCCGATCCGCTTGATTTCTTCTTCGGTAAGCGCGTGTATCCATCGCAAGGAGGCGCCGAACACGCCGCCCACGATCACGAGCATGATCATGGTCCCCAGTCCGAAAACCAGCCCGGGGAGGAACCCCGCCCAGGGGCTTTTCATTGCGGGGGCGGCAACGGTGTTCACAAAAAGCGAAAATCCCCCGAAACCGAACCCGGCAATAAACCCGTGAATGACCGTCCACCGTACCGGGGGCGTAACCACGCGTCCGGGCAACTCTTCATGCTGCTTCGTGAAGATCCGGCCCGTTCGCTCCATTTCACAATCCTCTCCGTGACAGTGGCCGAAGAGGTGGAGGTGAAGATAGCGGTTCTTGCGCAGGACTATTGCGCCTGCGGCGGTCATTGCGATGCCGACGACAAGGTATACGACGCCGTTGACGGCCGGGTTACGCAGGAAGGGGGCCAGGGCCAGGTAGGCGAGTTCTGAAACGAGTGCACGCTGGAGCGTGAAGGCGGCGGAAAAGTAAAGCCCCGCTTTCATTCCCTCCTTGCCGCTTGCGCCGCCTATCGCGTAACTGAACGTGATAGGCCATGTGTGCTCGTCCGGCAGGATTCCGTGCAGCAACCCGAAGAGGAGCGAATATATCAACGCTGAAAGCGGGGTCATGTGAAAACCTCTCTTGAACAAGGCGACTCAAACTATTATACCGCAGGTACGCGACGGCCTCAAAAGGCGTTGAAAAGCAGCCCGAACAACAAATACACTGTGGGAACGGCGCCCGCTCCAGCAGCGAGGTCCCGGTGGTGATACCCGGAGAGCGCATGGTACAGGACCCAGAGAGCGGCGAGGAAGGGTGCGAGTCCAGGCAGAGGAGCCGTTATTTTGTCAAGTTGACGGTTCGCGCTTGCTATAATTTTACCTTAATTTTGCATCGATATGCGAAAAACGGCCGCGTAAAATCAGACGTTCGGCTCATTCAGACTTGTTTGTCTTTGGCGGCAATGTATTCATGCCGGATCAGAAGCACGATTACTATATCCAGACCGGTGAGAACCGTCAGAAGCATCGAATGGTGGAGCGCTATCCGGTAGATTTGATAGCCGATGAAGGCGCAGAGAAACGCGATTGCTGCCAGATAGGACCACCGTTTGTTCCGCAACAGTTGGATGGCAAGGAAAACATTTGTCGCTCCGTGAGCGATCAGATAAATGCCGCCGAACATCTTCGAACTCGTCGTGATATGCTCCACGGCGTGCCGAAGCAATGTTGCAACGGCATCCTGCGGGTCCTCGATAAGCTCTTGTTGAGTGATCAATAGTATAAGACTTATAACGACGCTTTTTTTACCGCAAGAACCAAAATCCCGCCGATAACCTCCAGAGCACCGTTGATCCCCTTCATCCAGACGCCGATGCTGAACATGCGGTGGAAAAGGTCCTTCATGACGGAACTCCTTTACTCCCGCTCTTCCGAAAACGGCCCATGGCCTCCTCCGGCATTTCCGCGACACGCCCCCGGTAATGATGCCGGTAACGTTCGCGGCGTGCGGCGCCGATAACGGCACGGTACCATAAAAGACCTCAAAGCCCGATACTTTTTCTGTCAAACCTGCCGTACCTGTGCGCCAGCGTGGGCAGCACGGGAAGAAGGAGCCGACCGCGCGGCCCGTTACATTGCAGGTGATGGTCTGCACTCGTCGCGCCATCGGGAACAGGGCTGATTATCGCATTCCGAGCAGCGGCAAAAGAACGATGCCGATAAAATCCTGCAGGAAATGCATCACCACGGGTGCAACGAGGCTCTGCCGCCATAGATAAATGAGAGAGAAGACAAGGCCCATAACTCCGACGGTGACCACTCCGGCAGATCCCTCGTAGCCGTGCCCAAGCGAGAAAATCACCGCCGACAACAGCGCGGTAGCAGCAGTATTTGCCGTGATGTTCCTGAAGCGCAGGATGAGGTATCCGCGGAAGATCGTTTCCTCTGCCAGGGCCACCACAACGACCATGACAGCGGCCAGCAAAAACTCCGGAGCGGTCTTTTCGGCGATCAGCGACGGAAGGGGGGTGGCCGGCGCGGAGAACCCGACCATTCGCAGGCCTTTTTCAAGCAACCCGGCTCCGAAAAAGAAGGGGATGAAGAGCCAGATGCCCAGAACGGCGTCTTTCCGGACGTTTTTGAGGCTCCAGCCGATCAACTCGAGACGCTCGCCGTTGCGCCAGGAGAAGAAGAGGATCAGGCTTACCAGAGCAAGGTCCCGCAGGATGGTCGAGAATGCGACGAGCACGAAGCTCATGCCTCCCTGTTTCACGATAAAGAACGAAAAGATCATAGACGGGACGATGAGGAAAAGGAAGACGGAAACCTCGGCGATCTGCTCCTTGCGGGAAGAGAGACCGCTGTTTTCCAACTCAATTTTTCCCTCCTGCGCGTCGTGAACGCCGGTTGTCATGAAGGTACCCCTTTCCTGATTATTTGCGACATGCCATTGAGGCCGCAGTACGTATACAAACAACCCGGCCGCCTTTTCCCCGCTCCAAAAGGAAATCTTTTTCGGGTTTTCTCCCGATTTAGCGGGTAAAACGTCGTCCGATTACTGTTGTTTTTTTTGGCAGCTCATCGCTCTGCCGCGCTGCATGCCGGGCATATGTTTAGTGCGTCAGCGTCGCTTCGCCAGGTGCGGCCCTGGGAACTCAGAACTGGACTTCGATCGTGCCGCCCGCCGACAGCTGGCACTCTCCCGCGCCCCCGCCGCTCAATCCCGACGGCGGATCACTGAGTCTGAAACGGCAACGCATGGTACTCCCCTTGTCCCCGAACAGCGTGGCTATGACCTTGCCGGAGTAGTTCGTCCTGAAAGTCGAGTAATCCCCGTCAGGGTACCACGGGGATCCATAGGGCCCCCAGGTGCGCCAGTAGGGGTCCCATCCCTGAAACATCGGCGAGATCGCATTCTCGTTTGTCGTGGAGGTTATCTGCAGATATCTGCCGGAAAAAAATTCACCGTCCGGCAGTTTTGCGGAGAGCTTCCCTCCCTCACCGGTCCTATCCGATTTAAAATCGAATGTTACCGGTGCGGCCGGCTGGCCGGGAACAGATAATCGGCCGTTCAGCACGCCCGTGCTCACACAGCCTGAGAGCACGCCGGCAAGAACAATGACCAAAACCACGCATCCCTTTTTCCTTTCCATATCCAATCCTCCTTTCAGCACCGTAGTGTGTCAGACTCAGCCGTGCCGGCCTCACGGAGAAAAGACCGAATCGCTGATGTCCGACTGATCGTCTATCCGGTAATTCGTGTCTCGCCCATCTTGAAAACGTCAACGTCTATGTAATTCACGATTGAGAAGTGACCGTTATGCAATTATCTTTTCTCCCCGGCGCTGGTGCGGCCTGTGATCTCCGGCCGCTTCTGCGTGTCAATAAAAGCCGCCACGGCCCACATCTCCTGGAGCGACAGCATCCCGCCCCGCCGCCCTGTTTCACGGATGAAAAACGAAAAGATCACGAACGGTGATCCCGCGTGTTCATCATATCCTATTGTTTTTTCCGAATCATCAGAGGCGTCCCCCTAAAAGACTATAAAGAAGTATCGCGAGCACCAGGAGTGTCACGGCGACGTAGGTGCGGTCCCCTTGCCGGAGGAAAGCAAGAATCGAGAACGCAACCCGCGCTACCGGGGTCGCGATCAGCAGCAGGAGCCCCAGCTGAATCAGTCCGCGGCTGTGGAATGACAAGGCATCCGCCACGATTCCGCTGACCGCCCGCAGGTCGGTGGGCTCCCCTCGAAAAATCCGGTAATCAGGGTATGCCTGACCATAACGGAACAGAAAGAATACCCCGCCCGTGAACACTACCGCAGCGGCAAGCATAACCCCTCCTCTCAGGAGATTGGCGATAATCGTTTCGACCTGCTGATTTGTCCATGTGCTCTTGGCTTTTGACATCTTAGATCCTCTTTGTCAGCCCGTTATAGATCATCTCGATCGCAAGGAGCAGGATGATCGCGCTGAAGATGATGCGCAAACGGCGTGTTTTCGCCTTGACAAGTTCATGTGTCCCTATGAGAGAACCGATCAATACGCCGAGCATGACGGGCATTGCGAGCCCCGGGTCTATATAACCCCGATTGAGATACACTCCTGCGCTGGCCGCAGCGGTAACGCCGATCATGAAATTACTCGTGGTTGTGGAGACCTTGAGCGGGATGCGCATTACCTGATCCATGGCCAGGACCTTCACGGCCCCTGATCCGATCCCGAGCAACCCGGAGATCGAGCCGGCCAGAAACATCAACCCGAAACCGGAGGGAACAGAGTGCACGTGGTAGTGTTCGAGCCCCTGCGGGGTTGGATAACTTCCATCCATCTTCAGACGCGCTGCCAGCGGGTCGGGCCGGTCGGCCTCTTGTCGCCTCCTCGGCTGGCGGCTTGACAAATATGACGAATAGAGCAGGATAATCCCGAAGATGACCGCAATAGTCGAGGTCGGCAGTCGCGCAGCCCAAAACGCGCCCGCCAGCGCGCCTAATGTTGTTGCAATTTCCAGGAACATTCCGATCCGAATATTGCTGAAACCTTCCTTGACGTAGGCTGCCGCGGCCCCCGACGAGGTAGCGATTACCGAGACAAGAGATGCGCCGATCGCATACCGGATATCCACCCCGAAGACCAGAGCGAGGAGCGGCACGATAACGACCCCTCCGCCCAGCCCTGTTAATGATCCTAAAAAGCCCGCTACCATCGAACCGAGCCAAATAGGGACGGTAAAAACCAAGTTGTTCATCGGAATATCCGTTCAGCGAGACATTGTCGTCTGCCATTCCCGCACTACCTTGATTTCATCGAGGCCATCGATGAGCAGATATCACAAACATACGTGGAGCCCGGTTGCGGCATAATCATGACCATCAAAGCCGGGCCGTCTGTCTGCTAAGCGCCGAATTCCCGCAAGGTGCGCAGATAGCCGATAATATCCTCCCGGCTGAGCATGCCCTGAATTTGCCTCTCCACCATTACGGGAAGTTGATTGACCCCATCGCGGTCCATCTCTTCCAGAGCCGTCCTCAGCTCTTCTTCCGGCCGCAGCCGTTTCGTTTGCTCTATCGGGATCATGGCTTGAGCCATGGTCATAGCCGGCCATTCAGACCGGGGGACCTCTTTTATTTGATGCAAGGTCAACAATCCAATCACATCATCGCCCCGCTTGACCACAAAACACCTGCGACCGCCGCCCAAAACGTGATCATCCACCAGATGCTGCAAGGTAGTGTCGGCAGGGAGGGCTGTGTATTGCCGATTCATTGCCTGTGACACGGTATGGCCTGCCAGTATATCGTGAAGCGCCAGTTGCTGAACCTGCCCCCTGGCGGCACTTTCGAGAAACCAGCCGATGAAGGCGATCCAAAGGCCATTGACGAAGTTGCCGACAAACATTTGCCATACACCGACGATAATGAAAAGATAGGCGATGAACCGCCCCACGTTGGAAGCGATCAGCGTGGCCCGGCGCATGTTGCGGGTGACGCCCCAGACAATGGCCCGAAAGACGCCGCCGCCGTCCAGGGGAAAGCCTGGAATGAGATTGAACAAGCCCAGCGCGACGTTGATATAGGCCAGATATTTGAACAAGGCCAGCAGCGGCGCGACACCCGCGAAGAAAGGCTGCGTCAGGCTGAAGAAGGCTGCCAAAACGAAACTGACAACGGGACCAGCGATGGCGATCCAGAACCCGGCGGCGGCGCCGGGTGGTTCGGCGCCAATGAGGGAGATGCCGCCGAAGATAAAGAGCGTGATGCTTCGCACCGGAATTTTGTAGCTCATCGCCACTACCGAATGTCCCAACTCGTGCAGCAGGACGCTCACAAACAGCATAATGGCTGTCACCCCGCCCATGATCCAATACTGGACCGCGGGCCAGTTCTTAAATTCGGCTGGGTAGTAGCCGACCGCCATTGTCCAGGTGAGCAGCACAAAAATCAAAAACCAGGAGTAGTCCAGTCCGATGGGGACGCCCAGAATGCGTCCTAACGGAATCGTATGTCGGTTCATGTGTAAGTCTCCTCTTGCCGATCTCTTTTGGAACGTTGCGAGCACCGCGCCCATAGTGATGCAGATATTCGGGGTCATTTGAGACTGATTTCAAAACTTCCTTATTCACCAAACCCTGATGCTCTCTCTGGAATATTCGGAACACGCCCGGAATGATGAACAGGTGACCGCCCGTTCCTCTACAGAGAGACTTGAACTTCAAGTTCTTTAGAGCCGAACAAAAAAGTCTTTCTGAGCACCTTCACGCTTACCGACTGGCCGGGTTCCCTGTCGAACAGGGCGATCTTGACATCGGAGACGGACCCTGTCTTCCAGCCGCCGACCGACTGGATGACGTCCCCTTTTTCGATTCCCGCCCTTCGCGCGGGGCTGTCGGACGGGAAATCTTCAACCCTGACCGCGCCGCCGGACTCTTTCAGGATGACCCCCAGCTGCGGGCTAAAAGGCGGTTCGATCGGCTCCGGAAAAAGCACGTACGTTCCGACATCCCGGTCGAACATGCCATTCACCAGGGTGGCGTATTTTCTGCCGCTCAGGCGCTCTATCCGGCTCGGAATTCCCGATCCATACATGATATGCTCGACTCCGGCCAGCACGACCATCTGGTATTCAGGCTTCTCCCTCATGAACCGGGCTGCGGAGTGCGCCATGGTCTCGTCCCAGAGAATCTGCGACTGGTAGAAGTTCTCGAACGTGGTCCCCGCGGGGTGGTCCTCATAAACGGCTTTCAGCCGTTTTTTATAGGACTCGTCCGCCATGTTCATGTCCTGGGGTATCTCTTTCCTTTCTTCCGGGGATAAAGCGTCCAAACCTCCCTTGGCTACTTTGTCCATGATTTCGGTCCTCTGGTTCAAGGCGACGATCGGAATGCCCTTCGCCCGGGCGAATTCAATGATCTCCCGGTACAGGTTATAATCGAATCCCCACCGCTTGAAATATTCCGTCTTCTTGAGAAACTCGCGTTCGTCGATGGTCCCAGCGAGATATTCATCGACAACATTCTGGAACGGCTTCTGGAACATCTCCATCCCCACGGCGAATTTCCTCCCTTTTTGATGGAGGCGCATGATTACAGCAAGCTCCGCTTTATGGTCTTCGTAATTGGTGTGCCGCTCTCCGATGAGAATGACAGGACTATTGCTGACGGCGTCGACGACTTCGGCCGGTGTGGAAGATCTGTCGGGCCGGACCGCCTCTACAGGTTCACGGAGATTGAACGCCATTCCGCGGTTTGTTTCGACTGTTTCCTTCGCGACGTTTATCCCTTTTTCAAACACGAGCTCCGAATACGTTCCGTAATGGAAGATCTTCTGGACAGCGAGGTCGGTCTCGTCCTTTGAATCGGCGCTGACCGAAGCGGCGACATGCGCCCGGTTCAACGGATTTTTCCGTACAACGAGAAAAAAGCCTGCTCTTCGTTCAGGGGGGGTCCCGAAGAGCCTTTTCCAGACCGGGCTTTCCGCGCCTGCGATCAGGAGCGAAGATGTTTCGATATCTTTGTCCGTGACTGCTCCCTGTTCCTTAACCGCGAACCCCCGCTCCCGGAACAGCGAGATGAGGCCGCTGTACTTTTCCTGTTCCAGTCCGGGATACACGACCATCTTTTTCGCATCCCCGAGGAGTCGCGCTATCACAGGCGGGAATTCATCCGGCGCAAGCTTTCTCATAACATCATAATTCCCGTCCAGGACAAACGAAGAGGCCGCTTCGTCTGCACGAATCCGGAAATACTGGGCTCCGGTCTGCATCGAAAGCACGTGGGGCCGTTCTCTCTTCTCCGCGGCCACCGTTGCCGGCAGAGCGACCCGGTACGGCTCGTTCTGCTGGATCAGCTCGAATGCGGCGTACTGGAGCCCGTTCAGAACGCGGGCGCCGGGATGGCGGACAACAAAGGAGGGAACTCCCGTACGGTCGAGCCATTGGCTGTAAAACCACGCGAGGTCCATGCCGGATTCCCGCTCAAACGACTTTTCAACGTCCGCCCAGGAGGCCTCCCGAAATTCGTTGCTCCTGATGAGCCGCCGTACTGATCCGTCGAATGTCTCTTTTCCGACGAGGTTTTCGAGCATATGGAACAGCATTGCTCCTTTTCCGTACCCGATCGCCATGGACGCGGCATCGATTCTTTCCTGGAACTTCCTGAGCGGGAAATCCTTTTCAGGCGTGACGTAGCTCTGGAAATCGATGAGGATGTTCTTCCGGTACTCCCAGCCCTTTCCTTCCTGTTCCTTATAGAGATGGTCGGAAAGATAAGACGTGATCGCTTCGAGCCAGTTGCCCTTGCTGAAATCTGCGTACACATAGTTTCCGAACCACTGATGAGTGATCTCATGGCCGAGCGACGTTGCGGGAATAAAGGGCAGGCGCACGACTTCCTGCCCAAGAAGCGTGAAGGTGGGCATGGATTCTCCCGTCGGGAGCATGTTCTCTACAATCGAAAACCGTTTGTAGGGATAGGGAACAAGGAGCTTGTTGTACATTTTAAAGTATTTCTTCGCGTGCTCCATGTAGTCGGGAACGAGCGACGCGTCTTCCGGAAAGAAGTAGGCGAAGAGAGCAATGCCGTCCACGCTGTCCCTGAATTCCCGGTACCTGCCTGCAACGAGGTCTATCCCGGTTAAAGGATGCGAAAAAATAAACGAGTACTCTTTACCTGAAGCGGTTTCCCTCGCAATAATTTCATCCGCCTCCGATATTGCAATGAAATTGTCAGGAACAAGAGCGGTGAGGTTATAATATGCGAGCCCCTCAATTGCAGGATACCAGCTGCCCGTGAGCGAGACGCCTTTGTCATTCACCACGCCGGCAGGGACAACGTCCGGGTTCTCAAGATTTCCCCGGGTTCCTCCGTCTCCCTTGAAAGCCTCCTCGTACTTTATTTCGAGTGTTCCCCTGCCACGTATCTTGAACTGATTGCCAATCGGCCAGTAATCCGACCCGTTCATAGTTGCCGAGGTGATCCTGAGATTGCCCGTGAAAACCGTAGCGCCGGCTTCGGGCGCCGTAATCGTCGCAGTGCCTTTCAGGAGATTGCTTTTAAAATCGAAGGAGACGAAGAGACGGCAGGCCGGAAGGGATTGTCCCGGTCTTTCCTCTGCGCCGTACAGGCATGTATGAAACCCAGCGAGAGCAAGGGTAAAAAGTAAAAGGCATGCTGTTTTATGTTGTGTTGTCACATGCAACCTCCTGGCGCACCATTAAATTCTACCGATATCTCCGTTCACGGTTTTTCGTCGCAGTGGAGCCCCTCCGGCGGGAGCCGAAGGCTCCCTGTAACAACGCGACTCCCGCGGGTTGCTGCGCTTCCTCCCCCGGCGGCGGAAGCCGGGGGAATTCCAGTCGCGGGATTAAGTATTTAAAGTACTTTACGTACCAACATCTTTAATTTTGAGTCAAGTTCTGAAAAGTCAAAAGCATTCACCGCAGAGACGCCGAGACGCGGAGAAATTATAACGAGTCCCTGGGTTTTAAAAAATTAAAAATTTGAAGTTCTCTGCGCCTGGTTCAAAAATTATGGTTTTACTTCATCGGTCTGAGGCGTTGCCTCGTTAAGTATTACCGTATCAATACCGATGTCATCGCGCCCGGTCGGAATCTCAAGCACGCTTACCACGGTCATCTTCTGCTTAACCGACTTCCCTGGTCCGTTCAAAGAGACGCGCAGAGGCCACACCGAACACAAATCCCCCGATATGGGCCGCATACGCTATCCCCCCGCCAGCCTGCCTTTCCGCCAGCGAGCCGACCTCGCTGAATAACTGCAAGATAAACCAGAACCCCACGAGGAGGCTTGCCGGGATAAAGAAGACGGTCACAAAAATTCCGAGAAATACAATCGTACGGATCCTGTCGCGCGGAAAGGTGATGAGAAATGCTCCCATCACCGCCGCAATCGCGCCGCTAGCCCCCAGATTAGGGATATTTGAGGTTGGGTTGATAAGCACTTGTGCAAAGGTGGCCACCAGCCCGCCTGCTAAGTAAAAAACCAGGTATCTCGCCCTCCCCATCATGTCTTCTATCTCAGGTCCGAACGCCCAGAAAAATATCATGTTGCCTATGATATGCAGCCAGCCGCCGTGTATGAACATCGCGGTCACAACAGTTACCAGGTCTCGTCCTGATACGATTTCGGACGGTATGAACGACCACTGGGCGACAAAGGCCGGTCCTTTCACCAGTTCAAGCAGAAACACGAGCGTGTTCGCAGCGATGATCAGGCTCGTGATCAGCGGGACACGCGAAGGTTTGCGGTCGATATCTCTTAACGGAATCATGCATCACCTGGTCTTTCCGCTCCCGTCAGGAGCGATCCCTGGAGCAGCGCGGGCGGGAGGGCAAAGGTCCCCGCCGCAGGTGCGGAGAGGAGCCTCCGGCCCTGTCCTTGCCGCGATGGCCGCGCCAAACCCGCATCACGGCTTGATCGTGATATAAATGCTTCCTCCCTCCCGGTAGACAAGCAAAAGCACGGTGTCGTGTTCGCCGATCTTTGAGACAACCTGTTCATAACCACTGAGATTCCTTATCTCATTACGGTCTACTTCGCTGATTACGTCGTTCGCTTGAAGGATCCCCTGCGCCGGGCTGTCCTCGCCGACGCCGGTGACGAGCACGCCGTTTATAGTATCCGGCAGTCCCAGCCTGTCGCGGACCGTTTCCGTAAGGTTCTGAACGGTGACGCCCTTCAGCGCGTTCTTGTATTCCGTTTTCCTGATCTCGGTCCGTTCCTTGAGTTCGCCGAGGGTCACGGTGAGAGGCAGTTCTTTGCCGTCTCTGGCGACCTTCAGCTCAACCGTAGTCCCCGGCGCTGAGGCGGCCACCATGTTCCTGAGGATGGTCGAGTCTTCGACCTTTTTCCCGTTGAACTCGGTGATAACGTCACCCCGTTTCAGTCCCCCTTTGTCTGCAGGGCTGTCCTTCATCACGTCCGCCACCAGCGCGCCTTCGTTAACCTTCAGGCCGAGCGACTTCTCAAGCTCCGGTGTCAGGGTCTGGATGCTGACGCCCAGCCAGCCGCGGATGACCTTTCCGTATTTGAGGATGCTTTCCATGACGGACTTCGCCATGTCGGAAGGTATGGCGAACCCGATCCCCATGTAGCCGCCGCTCGTGGAGAAAATGGCGGTATTGATGCCGACGAGCTCGCCGTTCGTGTTCACCAGCGCGCCGCCCGAGTTGCCCGGATTGATCGCTGCGTCGGTCTGGATAAAGTCCTCGAAATCCGAAAGGCCGATGTTCGACCGCCCCACGGCGCTCACGATGCCCATGGTGATGGTCTGATTCAGTCCGAAGGGATTCCCGATCGCGAGCACGATGTCTCCTGCTTTCAGCCTGCTCGATTCTCCGAGTTTGAGGGCGGGCAGGGCCTCGGCATTGATCTTGACCACCGCGAGGTCTGTTTTGGAATCGAAGCCCGCGACTTTCCCTTTAAACTCCCTCTTATCATAGAGAATCACCTTGATCTCTTCAGCGCCCTTTACCACGTGGTAGTTGGTGAGAATGTAGCCGTCCTGGGCCACGATCACTCCCGATCCGAGGGCAGCGGATTTGAATTTTCTCTTCTGCCCGGGTTGACCGAACTGGTCGCCGAAGAAGTGCCGGAAAAAGGGATCATTGAAAAAGTCACCGTGGGGATTTTCTTCCCTCGTGACGATACTGGTAGTCGAGATGTTCACGATCGAAGGCCGGGCGACTTCGGCAATTTCTGCCAAGGCGTTGCTCAGGTTGCCAAGAAGCTTCATGGTGTTCTGAGAGACGGTTTTTTCCCTCGCGCCGGCGGCGCCGGGGATCACGATGCTTGCGGAAATGACGAAAACGCCGGCCAGGAAAGACCACGATAACATTTTTTTCCAAACGATGTTTTGCATATACTCCTCCTCTGCCAAGATTGTTTAACAAAGTATAGACGGGTTGTTGTGCACAATGGCGGCCTCACACCCGGTGGGGCACACCTCCATCAAGGTTTTAAATACTTGTAAATTTGATGCCGCCAAGCTCAGCAATTATTTTTAGGTGGTCTTTTTATTGTGCGGCGCAGGAAAAGAAAAAGGCAATGGACCGGGGAGAGAAGTCATTGCCTGACTCGCGTAACGGATAGAGGAAGCCGGCATCACCGATCACGCTATCCGTTCCATGAAATATACCTGCGGCCCCAGCTGCTTGGTCTGGTCGAACTGGACCCAAACCAGTCGATGTGAGCCTCTTTTTTCCTTACGAATCGAGGAATTCGCGGGTGCCGTCGCCCGTCGTTTCGACCGCCAGCGGGCTGACTTTCTCATTCCCTTTCAGACAAACCCTCATCCCGCTTCAACTTTTTTAGCCCGAAGCCACAGCCTCAGGACCGGAATCTGAATGCACACGTGTTTTATTTAATTCTAGCAAGCTTCCTGCGGAAGTCAAATGAGTCCGGACAATTTATGATATTTGCAATTTTGGGCAATCAAAAGCAAGATCCGGCAACGACCCGCAAACTGCATTTTCTTAGAATTAAAGAGTGGCGAGGCCATGATGAGCAGCGGAATGAAGACTCTCCCGAAAGAATGCCTCTACGATCGGCTTCAGATACAAAAAAACCAGGGGTTGCCTGAAGCCTCTCCCTGGTGATGTTGGGAACAACTGGTCAAAACTGCGTTGCTGAGCCTGGCGTTACCGTCTTCCTCCGCCCATACCCGGGCCGCCGCCCCTGTTGCCGTTCATTCCGGCGCCCGTCCCCGTCTGTTTATGGATCTGATCACGGTCCCGCTGCATGTCCCTGTCCTGATCACCGGTTCCGTCCTTTTTCTGGTCGTGGATCCGTGTCCGGTCCTGGTCCCTGGTCAGGTCAGCATCCTGCGAGGCTTTGTCCGATGGAGCGGAGGCTTTAACTTCGGCGCCAATGCGCTCAGTGACTCTGGCTCGTTCCCGCGTCTGAATCGTGTTTTCCTTCTGTTCCTCCGCGGCAAGCGCGCTGATCCCCACGGTCATCAATCCTGCGGCAACGAAAATGGATAATGTTTTCTTCAACATGGCCGTTCCTCCTTTCTGTCTGTTTGAGTGAATCTGCATTTTTCAGCCTTCCCCGTCACGAATGATGGATACTCATTCTCAACTTTTCAACTCGTTCGTGTTCTACCTATAAGACGATAAGAACACGAAAAGGTTACTGGCCGCGCACGCTTTCGTACACTGCCATTATCACAGACGCTGAAAGGGCTGAGACTCTTTATCTTTATCCTGTAAAAAGCATTGAGACACGTTTACGGCGTCCGAGGCTGAATTGCCTGCGGCCGGCAGTACAGCAGCTTAAGCTGTACACAATGCGGGGAAGAAGTCCTCTTGAACGAATGATATCATGAAGGGGGATTGCGTAAGCATTTTTCAGGCGGATTTTGACAGCCGCGATCAAGGGCGCATGACAAGATTGCGGCGAGTTAAGACCCATACCGGCGGAGAGTGGGAAAACGGCACTTCTCAAGTATATCTTTCTCAACCGTTCTCGGATGAAGTTTATTCTGAAGCGATTCGGCGAGAAAAGAGTGCCCTCTTCTGGATTTTATCCGTTATCGGTCGAGACAGCAAAAACAAACGTGGTTTGACTCAGGTGGCTCAGAGCATTAATGAATCCAATCTTCCTTTTCGCTGTTTCATCCTGCCTTTTTCCTCGGGATTGAAGAATGCATTGCCCGCCTCCTTTCCACTCTTGCCCAATTTTGTTCATGATTCCCGTATCTATTCATGTTGTTCATATTTTTTCCGCTTGCTGACCCCTGCCTGCCATGGGTCTTCCTTTGAACGTCGATTGAAATTATATTTTGAGACAGCTTTTTTGCGTCCCAGTTAATAAGGCGCACAACGCCTGAAACGATCAGGACAAAGAAGCCGACAATGACAGGCCACGCGTAGCCCATGCTCCATTCGAGAACTTCTAAATGCTTCACGATTCCTCACTTCCTTTCCGCCAATATCCTCTGTCAGTACAACTTAAGCTTAGCACTGCATCGTCGAAAGTCAATTCGATGAAAGTATCAGTCGTACGCCAAATCTCCGTCAGAATCTGGAAAATCAAGGGAATCGTTTTAATTCTAGGGGCCGGGCCTAAGTGACCCGAAGACGCCGTGCTCTCTCTCCCCGATGCCGGCGGAGAAATACAGCGCCGCTGCCGGACCCGCAAGCCCGCCGTTGCCGAAGCCGATTCCGTGCAATCCTTGAATCGTGATGAGGTCTCCGTTCGATCCCTCGAGAAGCCCCTTGAATTTTCCGGTGCCGGGATCAAAGGCCGAGATGGTGCCGTTGCCGGCGTTGCCGACCAGAAGCATCCCGCTGTATTTGCCGAAGCTGGAGGGAGCAATCGCCATGCCCCACGGCGCGTTCATCCAGGGTCCGGACTGCAATCTCATGAGCAGTCTCCCGCTCTCGTTATAGACCGTCACAGAGCCGAGCCCCGCCCCTCTTACCGGATCATAGGAGTCCACGTCCTGCTGGGCGTAGGCCACATAGATTTTTCCGTTGATATTCTGCACATTCGAAGGAGCAAAATCCTCAGGAAGCAGCCCGTCGACGAATGCTCCATCCGGAAGGTCCACCTGATGAAAATAGGCGTCGAAGACGTCAACTGTTCCGGCCCAGAAGTTCGCAGCGTAAAGATAATTTTGACCCCGCATGCGCCCGAGCGCCACCCCCTTGTAAACAGCCTGCGTCGATTTGTCCGCGGCGAGAACCGCATGATACTTGTCCACCTCCGGGTTCCAGCCTGATACGGTCCCGTCTTCCGTTACGCAGATGACCTTCGCCGGCTTGCCCGGGCCCACGATAAAATCAGCGCTGCTGTTCAGCACGATGCCGGTCGGTGTCGACGGCATGCCGGCCACGCCGGCAGGCAAGGGTACGGCGATAGTCAACGGCGCCGGTGCGGGATAAGCCAGCCCTGTGCCGGTAGAGAGGGTTATGACGCCTTTTCCGTTGTCCGCGATCCACCACGGGCCGGGAGGTGATTGCGCCAAACCCCAGGGGTTCACAAGGTTGGAATTCACCGTCTGGGCCACGCCGGCTACGTCGGATGCGAGATTTTTCTGAATATACTGTTTTGCAGAAGCTGCCGATATGGATACCGGCACCCCGATAATGGTGAAAGAAAGGATCATTGCAATCATGGTGGCGCGGTTTTTTTGAGCGACCGGCTCCTGCGGTATTTCGATGCGAAAGCGTGGAATGATGTCCATTGTAATTTCCTGCTTTTTGCGGAACGCGAAACGTGAGAAGCGACCGCGCCAGATATAATATCCGCAGGAGCCGGGAAGAAACCAGTGAAGACGGAATTCCCGCGCCCACGGGCTCCTCCTCTCCTGTTCACCTCACCGACCTTTAAGCGATCGAGAGTTCACGTTGTTAGACTAATCTGTAACTTCCAGTATTCCCTCCATGTCTCTTGCCCTGTGCGACCAGAAAAGAAAGCGGTGGTCGCAATAAAACGGATACTTCCCAACCTTCGTCGGCGTGAACTTGATCACTTTCTGCTCGGTGTTGAGCTCCACCTTGAAATCGATGCCCGCTTCCGGCGCATGCAGGACGATGTCATGAGGCGCGAATCCCGGCTCTTTTTTTATCGTGATCTCCACCGGCACATTCACTTTGACGATGACATCATTGGGTTTGAAAAAATAGCTGCCCGCGAGTATTTCTACCTTCTGGGCGCCGCTATTGTCGATCGTCGCTTTGTAGACCTCCGTGGTTTCTGCCGCCCAAATTGTTGACAAGAAAAACAGTCCCATAATAACGAGTATTGATATTTTCATGTTTCTGTTCATACATTGTCCCTCCTTAATATCAAGCGTAGCTCTCACAAAAACCACAGTCAAGAAAGATATATATGATACCAAAGACGTATAATTGTCTGGCCAGCCAGGAAAATTTGCCGTTCGAATCCTTAATCTCATTTTCTGGTGTATAATTTTCTGCAGTACCCTTGAAAATGGTTCATGCAAGAGGTCAAATATCCCACTTAATTAAACTTTACCCAAGGGAGGCAATCAATGAATGCTTGGTGGAAACATGCCAGTCTACTCCGCAGGTTTATAATTTTCTCAGCAGTACTCACGCTAACAGCGGGTTTCCCCTCATCCGACGTGGCATCAGCCAGGGAAAAGGCCATTTCACAGGTATCCATCAAAACACTTAACAATCTGAGCGAGGCGTTGTCCGAAGTCGCCGAGGCCGTACGGCCCGCGGTTGTCAACATATCGACCACCTCGATCCAGACCCTTGAGGAAAACCCTTTCGGTGATATGTTTAACGACCCCTTTTTCAGACACTTTTTCGGAGACCAATTCGGCGGGCATCCCGGCGGAAAACGTAAATTCAAATCATCAGCTCTCGGCTCCGGCGTTATCGTTGCCGAGAACGGCTACATCCTGACAAATAACCATGTGATAAAGGGCGCGGAGGAGATCAAGGTCATCCTGTACGACAAGCGGGAGTTCAAAGGCAAAGTAGTCGGCACCGACCCGCGGACCGACCTGGCTGTGGTAAAAATCGACGCAAAAAAACTTCCAACGCTCTCGCTCGGTGATTCCGGCAAATTGAAGACCGGCGATGTCGTCCTGGCAATCGGCAATCCCTTCGGCTTGAACCAGACCATCACCATGGGGATCGTGAGCGCCGTCGGACGGTCGAACATAGGGCTTGCAGATTTTGAGGACTTCATCCAGACCGATGCGGCCATCAATCCGGGCAATTCAGGGGGAGCGCTCGTGAACGGCAGCGGTGAACTCGTGGGCATCAACACGGCGATTTTTTCGACCAGCGGTGGCTACATGGGAATCGGGTTTGCCATTCCGTCGGACATGGCAAAATCGGTCATGGACAGCATCATCAAACACGGCAAAGTGATCCGCGGCTGGCTCGGCGTCAGCGTCCAAAACCTTACCCCCGAGCTCGCCAAATCACTCGGGATCAAGGAAACAGAAGGGGCATTGATAGCGGGAGTAGAAAACGACAGTCCGGCGGACAAAGCGGGCCTCAAGCGGGGTGACCTCGTCATTGAGATAAGCGGAAAAAAGATTACCGATGTTACGACACTTCGCAACATAGTTGCCTCAACGGCGCCGGGAACGAAGGTTGATTTCAAAATCGTCAGGAACGGCAGGGAGCGGACGGTCACGGCAACGCTCGGCGAGTACAGAGAAAAAAGGATAATAAAAAAAACGGAGTACGATAACGCGCTGAAGGGAATTACCGTCCAGGAGCTCACCCCGAGCCTTCGAGATAGGCTGAACCTGCCGGAAAATCTGAACGGCGTTGCGGTCACCGCTGTCGGCCCGGACAGCCCCGCCCAGGGGTTATTGCAGGAGAACGACGTGATCGAGGAAGTGGACCGCAAAGGGGTCCGAAGCGCACAGGAGTACGAGGACATCGTATCGAAGATCGGCAAACATGATACCGTCCTCCTGCTGATCTACCGGCGCGGCGGGTCGGTCTATATTACGATACAACCCTGAGGTGTCGGGAGAAGGTTCGCAGAACAGTGGTTATCTGCGGTGACAAGGACAAGCCTCCTCCGAGAAATGAACGGCTTTCTCGGCGGCCGTAGTCAGCAAGAAGTCAAACTCTTTCCGTAATTTAAGAGGAAAACTTATTACTGTAAAATCACCACGACGCTGCACCGGCCGCCATATACACTCTTCTTATCTCGCTAGGGGTTAAACATGCCGAGCTGGGCCATCTGCCCGAACACCCAGTCGTCCGCGGCCAGTTCGTCGTCTGCCAGGTCCGGGATGCTCGCCGCGTATTCCTTCAGGAAGAGAAAGGCGACCTTCTTCGTGTCGGAATTGAGCAGATCAACCCTGTCGTACCCCACGCTCTTGAGCTGACTTCGGATGCGGAGGGCCGTGATCCTTTCTTCAAGGACCTCGTCGGGTATCATTTCGGCAATCAGCATGCGGGGGCCTGCCCCGTTCCCGGCCACGAGCTTGAGCGGTTTGTGCTTGTCGTTCTCCGACACACCGTGCTCCTTGCACCATTCAGCAACGTCTTCCACGATGACAATGTCCGACGGATTCATGTGGACGTGCTCAGTCAGGTGCCTGATATACCATTCGTGGTCCCGAACGAACATGTGTATTCCTCCTTTTTTGCCGCGCGATGATGCGCTCCACGTCATAGCACGTTTCTTCCAAACTCAGACCGGCAATTGGCGCAGAATGGCGCAGATGGTATTCTTACTTAAAGGTTAGCACGCTTGCCGATACTGTCAAGGACGCCTCCATGAGAAACGGAAGATTGGAATATGAATTCGCGGCTGATCAGACTTGTTCAAGGTCTTTCTTAAAATATTCAAACGCTTCCCGGTCAAAAATGCAGAACTCGACAAGTTCAAGCGGACTGTCGGGCTTGCTTTTCAAAAATGCTGCGGTCTCTCCCACAAGGATATTCGCGCAACGGTCCTTGGGGAAGCCGAAGATGCCGGCGCTGATGGCAGGCACGGAAATACTTTTGAGCTTTTCCTCTGAGGCGAGGTTGAGCACGCTGGTGATGGCGCTTTTTAATTTATTGTCCTCGTCCCCTTCGCCCATTCTCGGTCCCACGGCATGAATAACGTAGCGGGCCTTCAACGCGCCCCCGGTCGTGATCGCCGCACCCCCCACAGGCACGTAGCCGATTCTGTCGCTCTCCTCCTGGATGATCCTGCCGCCCTTTCTCACGATCGCGCCGGCCACCCCCCCGCCGTGCTGAAGATGGGAATTAGCCGCGTTCACAATGGCGTCCACGTCACGCCCCGTGAGGTCCGCCGAGACGAGCCGGAGAACCGCTTTGCCGATTTTCTTTTCTATGGGACTCATGGGCCACCTCCGAAACTCATTGCACCACGGATAAACACGGTTAAATCTTTCACGGTTTTAAAAAATCCAGTCCGCGGGGAATGTGTTCACTTCAGAGTTCATCCTTATACGCTAGCGTTCCCCCGCGAACCATTTCCAATCCGCGAGAACCACCGACGTTTTGGTCTGCCTATCAGGAATGGACCAGTATTTTCTGAGCAAACGGTCTTTTTCTTCCGCCGAAACAAGCAGGAACCCGTGTTTTTCATAAAACCTGATCGCCCAGTCCGCGGCCGCCCAGGTGCCGATGAGAACAGGACGGTTCGTTTTGTTGTAAAGAAAAGAGAGCAATTCCCCACCGATGCCGCGGTTGCGCATCTTGGTACGAACATACGCATGCCGGAAGAGTGTCACATCCTGAACATCCTGGATACCCATGACGCCGATCAGTTCTCCACCCTCTTCACATCCCCAGAAGACGACGCCTGCATCGATCTCGCGCCTGAGCTCTTCCCGGGGCATGTACGGTTCGTGCCAGCGGTCTGCGGGGATCACATCTTTATAGGCCGCGGCACTGTCGTTGATGATCGTGCAGATCCTTTCGAAATCGCGCTCGCTGCACAGCCGGATCACGGTCCCCCCTCTCTAGTATTGATTATATCCACATTCTCCGGAAAATCAATCGCGTAACAGGTCGGACAAATCCGTTAAAAAATCTGTCACAGAGCACGCAGAGCACGGAATGAACCTTAGGAACCTGTTAAGAAGTTACAGGAGCTTGCACAAAGTCACGTAGTCGCATATTTCCACTTCCTGACCGGTTCCCAGGAGGACGCATCTATACACATCAGTTCGTTTTTCTGAAGGCCTCTGTCCTTGTTCTCCTCACCCGCCCGCAAAGAGCGTGTCATTAAAGCTCCCTGCGGGGAATGTCCTCACTTCAGAATTCATTCCATCTTTGCTATCAATATACCGCGAGATATCACGAGCCTGCATCGAGCTATGTACAACTAACGTTACATTGACCAATCATAAGACCATTGATATACTTTTATCAAAAGTAATCGAGTGAGGTTCAGCCAAGCAGCGGAGTGGCAAGGCGTCGGGAGGAGCGAAACAAGTTCAGACGCCGGGCATTCGCGGAGCGCCTCATCGTAATATCGTAATCTTAATATCTGATACAGCAGCTCAGTTTGACCATAGAAAGCGTGTTCTGCCTGTCAACAGGTAGTCGGGCCGGAGGCGAACAATGGAAAGCATTTTTTTCGATGATGAAGCCGGAGAAGAAGCGCGGTACCGTTATCTTCTGGCCTTCTTCCTGAAGCTGCTGTGGACGTCGTTGACCCTCGGGGCGCTACTCGGCCTGCTGATTCCCTTGACCATCGTTCTCAGATGGTCCGCATTCATCCTTCCCTGTATGCTCGGGTTCCTCGCGGGCATTTCCATTACCATCGGGATTTTGACCTCACTCCAGAACAGGGTGTGGATCTGGCGCTTGCTCGGTGTGCTGACGCTGCCTGGTTTAGCCGTTTATTTAAGTTTCATGGCCGGGAACAGTCGCCAGGCATTTGACGCCGCGAGCTCAGTGCTGATGCCCTTTGTGGTCTACGCAGTGGCCGCTCTCATTGGGAGTCTCATCATAGTGAAGATCTGGCAGAACATGCCGATCAGGGAGAGAAATAAAGAAGAGGAAAAAGAACCGGCTCCGGTTTTAACATCGGCAAAAAAGGAGCATACGAGCCATGAAGGGTCTGCTCTCGACAAAGCTTCTTAAGATCGTCGCCATCTGGTCGCTGATACCCAGTTACATTGCGGCAGGCGGCGCCATCGGATATGGTCTGGACAAATGGCTCACCACCTTTCCTTATCTTACCGGCGCCGGCATCCTGGTCGCTTTTAGCCTGGCGGTCCGTGACATGATGAGGCTTAAAAAAGAATGGTAATCGATGGTCGGAGGCGGTTCCATGTCTGAGACCGTGCGGCAGTTGGTGCCCTATATTGTCATCTTCAATTTCGCGCTCGTGGCGCTGGTCCTGATTGCGCTGGCCCTCGTGACGACGCGGCGGAAACCGTCAGAAGTTCCCGACACGGTCCAGAACGTCGCTGAGTATGCCCTGGAGTGGTTTGTGCGCCAGGCCCGGGACATGCGACCCGACGGAGTGTCGGTGATCGCGCCGTTCCTTGCCAGTCTGTTTTTATTTATATTGTTCAGCAATCTTTTGTCCGTTGTATCATTCCCGGTCATCAACATCCCGCCGACCGCGTACTACAGCGGCACACTGACGCTGGCACTGATCGCCATGATCGGGATCACAGTTATCAGCGCCAGATTCAAAGGCGTATCCGGCGCCCTCAAACATCTCTTCTGGCCCAATCCGCTCCAGATCATCTCCCAGATCGGCGATACGCTCTCGCTCCTCATCGGCGAGAACTACGTCAACCGCTTCAATCTCTCCGGCCGCTCCTACGAGGTGATCCCGCAGGTGCCGCTAAAGCGGAGCCCTACGGGATACCCCTGATTATTCATTCTCTGGGGTTGATACCGGCCTTTATTCAGCCGTTAGTATTCACGCTGCTGACGACGAACTTTCTGGCCGAGGCCATCCATACCGAAGAGAAACGACCTCGAAAGGAAAAGCGTCAGGAGGTTTCGCCAATCAAACAGCCGTCATCAGAACCGGCCCGGTAAAGGAAGTGAGCTGCCGTTAAAGAACAAGTTTTTCCATCGATAATAATCGGCAGCCTTCTCGAACGGAGTGAACCTGGCCTTCAGAAAGGGGAATATCAATGCAAGCGATCCTATTGGTTTTCATCCCGACACTGACCATCGTACCGGTCGCCATTGCCGCTGCCTTGGCTATGAGGAAAATCTCTCATGCGGCCATGGAGGGCATGACCAGGCAGCCGGAAATAGCTCCGCAGCTTTTTACCGCCATGCTTGTCGCGATGGCGCTGGTCGAAGCACTGGTGATCTACTGCCTGGTCATCGCGCTGATGGTGGCGGCAAAGATCTAGTCCGCCCGGGACCGAAGGAGTCAGTATATGAATCTCAATCCTTTGGAGCAACTGAATCTGATCACCATGGCGGCGATAGCCGCCATCTTTCTGGCGACCTTCTTTATCCTGAAAAAAGTGTTCTTCACGCCCCTGATCGACATAATGGAAAAGAGGGCCGGCAAGCTGGAGAGCTCTCGCGCGAGGTATCAGGAAGCCGACGTATTGATCGAGCAGGCGCGGGAAGAAGCTGCGAGGATCGCCGCCGAGGCAGGCGAAACGGCAGAGCGCTTTTCCGCAGACGTCAGAAGAGAGCTCGCCGGGATAGGGGAATCAAAACGCGCTCTGGCCAATGCGGAGGCGGAAAAAATCCTTGCCAGCGGACGGGAAGAGGTGGTGCGTCTCAAGGGAACGGAACAGGCCCGGCTGAAAGAGCATCTCCTGACGTGCAGCAGGCAGACGCTGGTCAAGATGATCCCCACGGTGGATGAGGAAGCTCTCCGGCTGGTGGTCAACCGGGTTCTGGCGGCCAGAGGAGCGGCAAAGCAGCCATGAAAGAACTGATCCAGGAAGTGCTCCGCCAGATCGCCGGGGAGCCATTGAGGTTTACGGTCGAGCTCGTGCAATTTCTCCTGCTCCTCCTCATCATCCGGTTTCTCCTTCCCCGGATCGTGGGGACCGCTCTGAAAGAGAGGCGCAAGCGCATTACCGCTGAAGTGGAAAAGGCCGACCAAGCGGATGCGGCATATGCGAAAGCCCAACAACAGGCCGCTGCACTGGTAGCTGCGGCCCGCGCGGAAGCCCGGAGGACCATCGAGGCAGCGAGGACAGCCGCGCAGGAAGAGCGCCGGGCCGGCCTGGACCGGGCGGAACAGGAAGCCACCGCGATCCTTCTCCAGGCCGGACAAGCCATCGAGACCGAAAAAGAACGGGTGGCCAGCGATGCGTCCGAACGGCTGGTTACGCTCATCACGCTGGTCAGCCGTCGCTTTATCGAAGAATCATTGACGGAAAGCGAGCGCCGGGCAGTGACGCAAAAGCTCATTCTCGCCAGCTTGAACGAAATAGAAGGCGCCGCATCCCGTCAGTGAGCACCCTGTGGTACGCTGAGGGACACTGCAACCATGGAAGAGAACCGGCATAAGCGTGAAGAGTCCGCCCTGAGCTCCCTCTTAAAAGGTCTGCGTGAACCTGTTGTTCTTCTCGAAACGCAGATGCCTCTTGATCCCACCCTCGTCAATCAACTCAAGGAAAAACTGTCGGCTGCCGCGGGAAAAGCGATCTCGATCGACGTGAAAGTAAACCCGCGTCTTGATGTCGGCGCCAGGCTGGTTCTCGGAAGAGAGAAAAAACTCGACCTCGATCTCCGGCGGAGACTCCTGGAAGACCTGGAATCCCAGTTCGCTGCTATAAAACGGGAGGGGCTGACGACGGTCGAAGAGACGGCCGCGCACCTGGCAAGGATCATCGAGAAGACGGAGCCCCGGCTCCGTGTCGAAGAGCTGACCGACACCGGGGAAGTTCTCCAGGTCGGCGACGGCATCGCGATCGTTTCCGGCCTGCGGGGTGTGGGTGCTCAGGAGCTCGTCCGTTTTCGGCACGATGTTTACGGCATAGCCTTTAATCTGCTGCAAGACTCCGTGGGGTGCCTCCTGATCGGACGCGAGGAGGAGCTTGAAGAGGGAAGCGTCGTGGAAAGGACCGGCCGCCTCTTGCAGGTCCCTGTGGGCGAGGCGCTCGTTGGCCGGATCGTGAACGCCCTGGGCCAGCCGATCGATGGAAAAGGACCGGTCGAGACGGGCAAATTCCGTCCGGTGGAAAAGATCGCTCCCAGCGTGGTCAGGCGTCACCCGGTGATAGAACCGCTGCACTCGGGGATCAAGATCATCGACGCCCTCGTTCCCCTGGGGCGGGGCCAGCGCGAGCTGATTCTCGGCGACCGGAAGATCGGCAAGACCACGATCGCCGTCGACACTATTTTGAGCCAGAAGGATGCGGGCGTCATATGCATCTATGCGGCGATCGGCCAGAAGGCGTCAACGGTGGCCCGCGTGGTCCGTACACTCCAGGAGCGCGGCGCGATGAAGTACACCATCGTCGTCGTTGCCTTTTCCAACGAAGAGCCGGCATTTCGCTACCTTGTTCCCTATGCGGCCTGCGCCATGGGCGAGGAATTCATGGACAGCGGCGGTCATACCCTGGTCGTCTACGATGACCTGAGCAAGCATGCGGTCACGTACCGGGAGATCGCGGCATTGTTAAAACGGCCGATCGGACGCGAAGCCTATCCCGGCGACATCTTCTATGTCCACTCCCGCTTGCTCGAACGGGCCGCCTGTCTGCGGGACGACCTCGGCGGCGGCTCCCTTACCGCGCTCCCGATCGTCGAGACCCTGGGAGGAGATATCTCCTCCTTCATCCCCACGAATGTCATTTCCATCTGCGACGGTCAGATCTTCCTCGATGCCGGCCTGTTTAACGAGGGCTCCAGGCCGGCGATGGATGTGGGGCTGTCCGTTTCCCGGGTCGGCGGCATGGCCCAGACGCGGGTGATGAAAAAAGTGGCCGGCCGTCTGCGCATCGACCTGGCCCAGTACCACGAGATGGCGCAGTTCGTCAAGTTCGGCGCGGAAGTCGACCAGGCAACGCTGGATCAGCTGACCCGGGGCGAGCGGGAACGGGAGGTGTTAAAACAGGACCAGCATAACCCGCTGCCGCTGGAGAAGCAGATCGTCATCCTCTACGCGGTGGTCAACGGCTATCTTGATGAAGCGCCGGTGGAGCAGGTCAAGGCGTATGAAGCGGCGCTTTTCACCTTCATGGAATCCAAGTACCCGGCTGTACTCCCCGGCATCGGCGCGCTGAAAGATCTGTCCGAGGATGCGGAAAAAATACTGGTGCAGGCCATAAGCCGCTTTACCCGGGACTTTCTCCGGCAAAAAACGGAATCGCCTGCATTGACCCCGGTCACGTAAGGGAGAACCATTGTGCTGAAGCTGCTCGAACTGAAGCAGAGAATGAAGTCCGTCGAGAACATCGAGACAATCACCCGGACACTGGCCACGGTCTCGGCCGCCAAACTATCCTGGTCCCGACGGCGGGCCGCGGGCCTGCGGGAGTATACCCGGAAGATGGAGGAAATCCTTGGTCACCAGAAGGCCTATCTGGAAGGCAAAGGCGTGAGTATCGGTTCGCTTTCACCGCTGCTCACGGAACGGGATGCCGTGCGCACGGTCGCCGTGTTGGTCATTACGGCTGACCGGGGGATGTGCGGCAACTATAATCTGGCGGCATGCCGGCTGGCCGTGAAATTCTGGGAACAGAAAAAAAGGTCGGGTCAGAACGCAGTGTTCCTGGTGAAGGGAAGAAAAGGTGAGCACTATTTCCGGAAACGGAGCGCTAAGATCGTTTATTCCGCAGGCTGGCGACGCAAGGGCGTCCTGCCGGAAGAAGTCGAGAAACTCCTCTCCCTCCTGCTCGAGCAGTATTTGAGCCGTGCCGTCGACGAGGTCTACGCGGTGTACACGCAGTTTTACTCGCCTATCCGGCGTCTGACGAAGATCAAACGAATGCTGCCGATTACGCTGGAGCTTCACGGGCAAGCGAGGAACTCGATCGAAAAGTGGTATTACGAGCCGTCATTCCGGGAAATCGTTGACGAACTCCTGGCGGTCTATTTACGGGTCCAATTGTATGACGTCCTCCTGGAGTCTTATTCCAGCGAGCAGGGCGCGCGAATGATCACGATGGAGGAAGCCACGGAACGGGCGAACAAGATGCTGGGGGAATGCCGGGGGATGTACAACCGGCTGCGGCGGGAGTCCATTACCATCGACCTCCTCGGCGCTCTCTACGCTTCCAAAGTCGTTGAAGAGGTCAAGAGCACTCCGGGCAAGCTCGCATAGGCACAGGAAGGTGAAGATGAAGCAGGAAGAGATCATCGAGAAGGCCTTTCGCAGACTCATCACGGAGTTCACCGAGGAGCAGGCAGAAGGCACGGTCATTCAGGTGATGGGACCCATCGTCGACGTGGAATTCGGCGGCCGCCTCCCGGCCATCAATAACCTGCTCCGGGCACGCGACAAGAACACCGGCCTCCCGCTGGAGGTGGTGCAGCTTCTGGGGGAAGGGATCGTCCGGACGATTGCCCTCGATTCAAGCGACGCCCTCGCCCGGGGCACAAAGGTCTTCGATTCGGGCCTGCCTATCTCGATGCCGACGGGGACTGAGATCCTGGGGCGGCTCTTTAACGTCCTCGGCGAAGCGATCGACGAAAAACCCTTTTCAAAAAGCCGGGTCACCGGCATCCATAAGCCCGCAGTGCCCTATGCCAGGCTGGAGACCTTTCCGCAGGTCATGGAAACGGGCATTAAAGCCATTGACCTTCTGACACCCTTCCCCCGCGGCGGCAAGATCGCCCTCTTCGGAGGAGCAGGCGTCGGCAAGACCGTGGTCATCATGGAACTCATCCGGAACATCGGCATTGAGCACCGGGGAGTTTCCGTCTTTGGCGGCATCGGCGAGCGGACGCGGGAGGGAAACGAGCTCTGGCTCGAAATGCGGAAGTCCGGTGTCCTCGACCGGGCTGTCCTGGTATTCGGCCAGATGAACGAACCGCCGGGCGCACGGTTCCGCGTGCCTCTGGCGGCCCTGACCATAGCGGAATATTTCCGGGACGAACGGAAACAGGACGTGCTTCTCTTCTTCGACAACATCTACCGCTATGTGCAGGCCGGGCTGGAGGTGTCCCTGCTCAGGGCGCGCATTCCCTCCGAGGTCGGATATCAGCCCACGCTCTTCACCGAGATGGGCCAGCTCCAGGAGCGGATCGCCTCCACGAAAGACGGCGCGATCACCTCGGTGCAGGCCGTCTACGTCCCTGCCGACGACCTCGCCGACCCCGGACCGGCATCGGTCTTTGCCCATCTCGACGCCTCCGTGGTCCTGTCGCGGCGCATCGCGGAACAGGCCCTGTATCCGGCAATCGACCCGCTCCGCTCGTCATCGCAGGTCCTCGAACCCGGGTTTGCCGGCAGCGAGCATATCGAGGTCGCGAGAAAAACCAGAAGCTATCTCCAGCGCTATGGAGCGCTGCAGGACCTCATTGCCATTCTCGGCGTGGAAGAGCTTTCCGAAGAGGACAAGATCGTGGTCAGACGGGCGCGGCGTTTGCAGAAATTCTTGTCCCAGCCCCTCTTTGTCGCCGAGGCGTACACCGGGATGCCGGGGAAATATGTCCCGCTCAAGAAGACCATCGGCGATTTCAAGCAGATCATCGACGGCGTTCACGATGACGTGCCTGAACAGGCTTTTTACATGGTCGGGACGATTGATGAAGCGTTGAAGAAAGCAAAATCACTGACCGGCGCAGGGGCCAAAGACATTTTTGCTGCCAGGAAGGGTGATGAAGAATGAAGGGCGAACACCTTATTCTGCGGATCATTACGCCGGACGGACAATCCCTGAATGAACAGGGGGTCGATGTTATCGTCTTCCGGCGCAAGGAAAAGCATTTTGAGCTCGGGAGCGAGATCGCCATCTTCCCCCGCCATGCCCCCCTGCTGATACGTATACCCGTCGCGCCCGTGCGCTACCGGAAAGGGGAACGGACCTTGTTTGCAGCAGTGGGCGGCGGGTTTGTTGAAATCAGGGGAAATGAGGTCTTAGTGGTCACGCCGCGGTTTGAAAAGATCCGGTCCGGCGACCCCGCTGCTTCAATCAAAGCCAGGCACATAACGGAACACTGGCAGCGAGAGCAAAAAGAATTCCAGAAAGAGATGGTTGGTTATCTCTAGACGTTCCGAAGAAAGGTTGGAGGAGGTAAAGCAGCGTCCTGCTTAGACGCACAAGCGATATCCGAAATTCCCTTCACCCTTACACCTTAAACAGCGTCGAAATCTCCCTCCGTGCATCTGCTGACCACAGGCCTGTTCCTCGAGACTCGTAATGTTTAGCTTGCAATATTATCGGGTAAAGCAATATGGGACATCGCGCCACGGGCCGTATTCCGTTGTGAAGGAAAGCCACCTGTGCTATAATCTTTTTACTATGGAAAAACCGGATCTTACCGGACTCGTTCCGGCCGTGGCGTACAAAGTAGCGCCGATGCTTGACGAGCTGCTCGCCGAGCACGCGTCGAACATTCATTCTATTCACATCACGGGAAGCGCCGTCATCTCCGATTATAATGAGAAACTGTCGGACGTCAACTCTGTGGTGGTGCTGCACAATATGGACCTCAAGTTCATCACGTTCCTCGCCCCGCTCGGGAAGAAATACGGCAAGAAGCGGATTGCCGCGCCGCTTGTCATGACGCCGGAATATATCCGGGACTCGCTTGACGCCTTTCCGATCGAGTTTCTCGACTTCAAACTGATCCATAAAACAGTATACGGCCCCGATCTCTTCACAATGCTCGAAATCGCCAAGGCTCCCTTGCGGCTCCAGGCTGAGCGCGAGATAAAGACCAGGCTCATTCATCTGCGACAGGGCTATATCTCCTCCCTCGGCAAAAAGCCGCATCTCTCCGCTGTCCTCATCAGGTCCTTTACCGGAAGTATGGCGCTCTTCCGGGCTATCATCTCGCTCTTGGGCAAGGAGCCTCCTGTTGTGAGAGCGGAAGTAATCGCAACATTCGGGGCCGCAACCGGCATCGACACAGTCTTTGAGAACTTGCTGCTGCTCAAAGCAGGGCGCATCAAACCCTCGGAGCAGGAACTTCGCAGTCTGTTCGAACGCTACTACAACACTCTCGAGACCACGGGAAAGACCATCGATGAACTGCCATCGTAACAAGCTCATCATCATACTTGCACTTATCCTCTTTCCGCTCTTTACCTCGTTTGCCGCTGCAGCGACGCCGGAGCCGCCGGCAGTACCGCATGATTACGTGGTAGACCTCGCCGGCGTCATGAATGACGCTGCGAAGGCGCGGTTGAACGCCCTCCTGCTCGAACTGGAGCAAAAGACCACGGCCCAGGTGCTGGTCCTTACGGTTCAGAGCCTGGACGGCCAGGACATCGAGGGCTTTTCCATCGGGATGGCGGAGAAATGGAAGCTCGGCCGGAAGGGCAGGGACAACGGAGCGTTGCTCGTCGTTGCTGTTCAGGACCGGAAATACCGCTTTGAGATCGGGTACGGACTCGAAAGCGTGCTTCCGGACAGCCTTGTCGGCACCATCGGAAGGGAGTACCTGGTGCCGTATTTCAGGCAAGGGGATTACGGCGCCGGGATCTATTCGGCAATTGCCGTCGTGGCCAGGACCATAGCTTCGAGGGCGGGGGTGGAGCTCGCAGCCATGCCCGCCGTTTCCCGGCCGCAGGACGTTTCCACCGGCAAACCTGTGAGCACGTTCAATCTCATCCTGTTCGGCGTCTTCGGGATCGTCGCGCTCATCCTGTTCATAACGCATCCTCGTCAGTGTTTCCTTATTTTGTTGTTTTCGCAAATCGGCGGGGGAAGGGGCGGCTGGTCCGGAGGAATGTCCGGTGGTGGCGGCTTTGGCGGCGGAAGTTTCGGAGGCGGGGGCGGAGGAGGATTCGGGGGCGGAGGCGCGTCCGGAGGGTGGTAAGAAGGCTTTTTAAATATTGACTTTATGATAGGGCAACATGGCAGAAAGTTATTCCTGAAACCCACACCTATGATAAGATAAGTATATTTTCAACTGGGTATTGAGAGGTAAGATGGCTGAAGAGAAAATGTAAGTTGTTCAGGCAATCATCGAGATGAGCGGGCTGATAGCAATCCGATGAAGCTGCTGCATCTATGATGGAGGGAGAGAATCGTGAAAAACCTTTTTTTCATTGTGAGTCTTATCGGCGTTCTTTTGATGTGCGGGACCATTTCAAGTGCTGTTGAAACGGCGAGCAGCGGAGCAGGCCAGACCGGAGCCAGTATATTTCTCGGCTACGATCGTAGCTACCTGTCCTATAAGGAATTTATGGACGGAGACCTGCTCGACAAGGACACGGGCTGGAACAACGGCGTGTATGTCGAGGCGCGGCACGATGACGAAGACATGTTCGCCCGTTTCTTGTTCGACTACGTTGTGACGAATTCGGCCACGTATACAGGTAGCCTCCAGAACGGGACCCCGATCACAATGTCGACCGAGGAAAAATTTTTCACCTTCGAAGTAAACGCCGGGTTCAAAGCCCTGAATTTCGACACCGCTACCCTTTCCCCGTACGTCGGGCTCGGATACCGCGACTGGAAAAGAGGCACCGACAATCTCCCCGATTACCAGGAAGACTATTCGTGGTGGTACATTGCGGCAGGCGGAAACCTTGCCTACCGGTTCAACAGGCTGGTTATCGCCGCCGACGTCGCGCTCCTTTACCCCTTCGGCTCTCAGATGACCACGAACGTCGCCGGAATGGTGGACGAGGCCAGCTTCGAGATTAAGCCGCATTTTGGATACCGGATAGAAGTGCCGGTCAATTATGAGATTCCCCAGGACGAGAACCTGAAGATATTTGTTTTCGGAACGCCATTTTATCAAAAGTGGAAGCTCGGCGCTTCCGATCCGGTCACTCTCACTCAGGGCGGCATACCTGTCGGCCTCGCAATTGAGCCGGACAGCACCACGGTCATGTACGGCTTCAGGGTAGGGGTAGGACTGAATTTCTGATGTCGTCTTCTCTTTTGGTTCAATCTTGCAGATTGAATCAGGTCAATTTGAAGAAAATAAATGGCCTATATCGCTTCTGACGGGAAACCAACATGTCCTAAGATCATTAGGAACGGGGATTTTTATCTTTCGAAGATGCGATATATCGCCAACACGAGGAGAGGAAGTAAATAAACTCAAGAATTGGAGGCAGACATGAGCAACGGAATTAAAACCATACTTATTATTGTTGCAGTCATCGCATTACTTGCACTCGTGACGATATTCTGGGGCGTGGGCCAGTACAACCGGGTCATCTCCATGGACGAGCAGGTAAAGTCCCAATGGGCGCAGGTCGAAAATCAGCTCAAGCGGCGCTATGACCTGATCCCGAACCTGGTCGAGACCGTGAAAGGCTACGCCAAGCACGAACGGGAGATCTTCGAAAACCTTGCGAATGCACGAACAAAATATTTCCAGGCGAACACGGTGAAGGACAAGATCCAGGCCTCGCAGCAGCTCGAAGGGTTCCTTTCCCGCCTCCTCGTGCTGCGCGAGACCTACCCTCAGCTTAAAGCGAACGAGAATTTTCTGAAGCTTCAGGACAGCCTGGAGGGGACGGAGAACAGGATTGCCGTTGAGCGGATGCGGTACAACAACGATGTGAGGGCGCTCAATACCTATCGGAGGAGCGTGTTCGGAAGGTTCTTTGCATCGTTGGCAGGCGTGGGCGAAGCGACCTATTATGAGATTCCGCAGGCTGAGAAGGAAGCGCCGAAGGTGAAGTTTTAATGAATCCGTGAAAAGTGAAACGTAAAACGTGATGGGTTAAGGACTTGGCTCCCGTCCTTTCACCTTTTATTTTCTATCAGACTTTCGCGGTCTCTTCGGCCTTTTCCTTCTTCGTCCAGGCAGGGCTCGTGATGTCCTCGAAAGCGGTCATGGCCGCCATCGACCCCTGCGCCACGGCCACCACGATCTGCTTCGGCGCGCCGGTGATATCGCCCGCCGCGTAGACGCCGGGCATGGACGTGCGCATAGTCGCGAGATCGGTCTTGATGTATCCCTGCTCGTCGAGCTCGAGCCCGAGCTGCTGCGCGATCTCGACGTTCGGCACGTAGCCGATGGCGACGAACACGCCGTCCGCTGGCATGTCCTGAACCTTGCCGGTCTTTTTGTCCTCGATCTTCACGGCCTTGACGATCTTGTCCCCGGAGATCTCCCGCACCTCGCTGTCCCACAGTGCGGGGATGCCTGACTGTTTGAAGCTCTCCTGGAGCCTGGCCTGCGCCCGCAAGGTGTCGCGGCGATGGATCAGGGTCACTTTAGCGCCGAGATTGTGAAGATAGAGCGCGTCCGTCATGGCCGTGTCTCCTCCGCCCACAACGACCACCTGCTTTCCGTCCTTGAAAAAATACCCGTCGCAGGTGGCGCAGTACGAGACTCCCCTGCCGTAGAATTTCTGCGCGCCGGGCGCTTCGAGCGCCCGGTTCGCGACTCCCGTGGCAATGACGAGCCCCTTCGTGATATAAATAGCGTGGTTCGTCTTGAGATAGATCGTGCCGTCCTTATCGTCCTTCCTCGCTTCCGTCACGTATTCGCCCACGTGGATTTCGCAGTACTGGGCCGCCTGCTGTGCAATGAGGTCCACGAGGCTCTTCCCGCCGATACGCATGAACCCGGGATAGTTCTCGACCACGGGCGTGATCATCACCTGTCCGCCCAGGTTGCTCTTTTCGATCACGATCGTGTTCAGTCCCGCGCGCACGGCGTAGATCGCGGCCGTGAGCCCGGCGGGACCGCCACCGATGATGACCAGGTCCTTTTCCACCGGCTCACCCGAGATCTGCGTCGAGGCAACCTGGGGCTCCTTGAGCGAAAGCAGCGACTCAACGAACATCGGCTCGGGCTGGAGCCCGGCGCCGGTGAAGGTGGTGTTCATGAAGGTCTGCGGCACGGCCAGCGAGCCCAGGCTCTCCGCGAGGTCCTGGTTCTCGTAGATCTCGATCGCCTCGGCGGACACCAGGTCCGGCTTAATGACCGCGGCTGAGAACGCGGAAAGGACCTGCTGCGGACAGTAGGGACAGGTGGGACTTACGAAAACCTGGATGTCGCGCTTTTCCCGAAGTCCATCGGTTATTTTTTTTACGGAGGGTTCGGTGAGCAACGGCTTCCCCGCGGACGCCATCATGAGCGCCACGAGAAACGAGCGGCCCTCTTCGCCGACAGGAGCGCCGGTATAGCGGATATGATACTTGTCCGGCGCGATCAAAATTGACGGAGAACGGGTAACGTTCCGCTTCACGGACAAATCGTCGCCGACCGCATGGAACGATACCTTCAGCTTGTCGGACAGTTCGGCCAGCGACCTGATGAGCGAGACCGCGGCGTCGTTGAACTGGTCGTTCTGTCCGGCCCTGGTGTAAACCTCGATCACGACATCTTCCGTAAGCCCCTGTTCGAAAGTTTCCCTGATCGCCTGCTTTATATCATCCGGAAGGATATCTTTCTCTTCTGCCATATGCGTTTCACTCCTTACTTCTCACTTGATCCTCTGCGATATTTTCTTGAACTCCTCGGTGCCCGCCACCTTGAGGAGCTGAAACAGCACGGTCTCGGTGCTGGTCACGACAGCGCCGGCTTCGCGCATGAACTCCACGCCGGTCCTCCAGTTTTCCTTGGTCCGGGAACAGACCGCGTCCCGGGCGATATGGACGTTGATCCCGCCCTTCAAAAGCCCGAGGCAGGTCTGGAGCACGCAGATGTGCGTCTCCATGCCCGTCAGTACGACGCTGCGTTTGTTGTGCTCCTTGAGCTCTTCGAGAAACGCGGGCTGGCCGCAGCAGTCGAACGTCATCTTCTCGTTTGGGCGGTAAAATGGGAGCGCCTCACGGATTTCCGCAACAGTCTTCCCCAGGCCCCTGGGGTACTGCTCGGTCACCATGACCGGCATGCCGATCATCTTCGCGAGCTCAATGAGGTGCAGGTTGTTCCCGACGACCCGGTCCCTCTCCTTCATCACCGCAGCAAGTTTTTCCTGTATGTCGATGACCAGAAGGACCGTATCTTCCCTGTCGAGAAAAAATTTATCCAGTGTCATGCCTTTTCTTCTTCCTTGAAATAATGGGATAGCATGAATGGTTCACCCTGTTTTTCTCTCCGCACTCCGAACTCCACACTCCGAACTTACTTCATCCCGGCACCCTGCCGGTCCTATACCCCTCAGGACCCGCCGTAACCGATCAGGACCTTGCCGTCCTCGACAATGACCGGCACGTTCCGCGCCCCCTTGGAAAATTTCAGCATTTCTTCGAGCCTGCCCTGGTCCAGTTTCACGTCTATGAACTCGGCATTGTTTCCGAAGGCCTCACGGGCCTTGACCGTATAGGGTCAGCCCTGCTTACCGTAAATGATGATTTTGCCTGCCATGGGGTCCCTCCCAGCCTGAAAGTTATACATATATAATATCATTTTGAGGATGCAAAAGTAAAATTTTTGCGTTACAATCTAAGCCTTAATGTAATATAATGCGGAACAAAGAGGTCGACTGAATTGTCTTATATATCGGGAATAAAGGATGCCTCCGCTCCGGATGTTGACGCGGTGCTCGTAGCCTCGTCCCAAAGGGGGGACATGGCCGCATTCGAGTCGCTTGTCGTCAGACACCAGAAGCGGATGCTCAATATCGCCTTCAGACTGACCGATAACTACGACGAAGCCTGTGAGGTGGTGCAGGACGCCTTTGTATCGGCGTACAAGAACATCAAGGATTTTCGGGGCGATGCAAAGTTCACGACCTGGCTCACGGCCATCACCGTGAACCTGTCGAAAAACCGGCTGAAACAGATAAACTCCCGGCAGGGACAGGTAAGCTATTCCCTTGACGAGCCCTTGTGGACCGATGACGGCGAATTGACCAGGGACCCGCCGTCCAGGGAACCATCGGTGCTCGAGCGTCTTGAGAAACAGGACGTTCGGAGCACGGTGCAGGACTGCATCAAGGCGCTTGAGCCGGAACACCGGGAGATCATCGTCCTTCGGGACATGCAGGATTTTTCCTACGTCGATATCGGGGACATGCTCAAGATGCGCGAGGGAACGGTCAAGTCGCGGCTCTTCCGGGCGCGAGAGGCAATCAAGGATTGCCTGAAAAGAGCACTAGGAGAACTCTGATGGACCATAATTCCATACGTCATAAATTGTCGGAGTATATCGACGGCGCGGTCAGTCAGGAAGAAAAGGCCTGGATCGAAGAGCACCTTAAGATCTGCGAGAAGTGCAGCGATGCGCTCCGTGAACTTCAAAAAACCATTGAACACGTCCGGCAGACCGATGAGGTCGAGCCGCCCGCCTGGATGACGCAGAAGATCATGGCAAAGGCGCGCGAGATCGAGCGGAAAAAAAGCTTCTCCGAGAAGCTGTACTCGGCGTTTGTTGTCAAACTCCCGGTCAAGGCGGCGGCTGTTGTGTTTCTTGCCGCGATCGCCTTTTACATGTACCGGGACATCCGGCCGCAAAAGCTTTCCGAGGCGCCGATACCGGAGGCTGCGGTCAAAAATGAGGCGGCTCCCCCTGCCAGAGCGAAGAGCAAGCAATTCGGTCCCAAGGACTCTGCGCTCCGTTCAAAGCAGGTTCCGCAGTCTCCCGAGTATAAAGCTTTAGACATGAAGCCCGAATACGAGAAGCCCGCTCCTTCAATCCCCTTGGAACGGTTCGCAGCGTCGGGTCCTGCCGCGGCAAGGCCGGAAGGATCGTCGCAGAAACAGGCCGTTTTGGAAAAACGCGCCGCTGCCCCGACAATAGAGCCGGAGAAAGCTGCTCCGTCTTCAGGAATGATGGCGAAATCCAAATTTCAGCAGGAAGCTGCGTCCGAGGTACCCTCGCCGAGCAGTAAGCCTCTCAATTTTCGGGATTATCGTGTCAGAGAAATATACAGGGGAAGGCATGCTGCTGTCGATTTTTCAAGTAACCCCAAGGCAGAAACATGGCGGACCATGTTAATCAATGCTGCAAATAAGGGTTCAAACTTTGCCGGCCATTATACTGTCGCCCTGTGGGGATGCGGAACGTCCTGTACCTCATTCGCTATCATAGACGCAATAAACGGTAAAGTGTATTTTCCAACAACTCTTTCTCATGTAAGTTGGGCGGGCTGGGAGGGGAAAGAATATGGATTGAAATTCCGTATTGACAGCGATTTACTCATCGTCTATGGCAGCCCAAATGAAGAAGACAAAAAGGGAACCTTTTATTATAAATGGGAAAATAATGAGCTGCAGCTAATAAAATCTAAACTGGTAAAATGAATCATATGCTTTACTATAATATTTGTAGTACTATCCAATGCCCAATTCGGTTACAACCCGGCTTTTTGTAAATCGGTTACACGTTCTCCTTTAAAAAACTGCACCCTCCGGAACTTTTCCCCTGCCTCCTTTGTCTAATGAACCAAAGCGGTTCAATTTACGATTAAGGGAGGTTCATCATGAGAATCAAAAATCTTTTTATGGTCCTGGCGGTCCTGTTTCTGGTAGGTATCGGTTATTGTTCGACTTCATCGGCAGAGAAAAAAGAGGTGAAATCCGGCATAGCGGCAAGCACGCAGGATGATCAGACCGGCGTAGCACTCACGATCTACAACGTCAACCTGGGCCTGGTTAAAGATCAACGGCAGGTCAAGCTTTTCAAAGGCATCGGCGACCTAAGATTTACGGATGTGGCGGCGCAGATCATTCCCACGAGCGTGCATATCAAGTCCCTCGCGGACCCTGATTCTCTCCAGGTGCTCGAACAAAACTACGAATACGACCTTTTAAGTCCCCAGAAGCTCCTCGATAAATACGTGGGCAAAGAAGTGAAACTTTATACGAAGAATCCCTACACGGAACGCGAGGAGATCGTGACTGCTCTGCTCCTCTCGAACAACGGCCAACCGATCTTCAAGATCGGCGATGAGATCACCTTCGGGCATCCGGGAAGAATCATATTCCCGGGTGTTCCGGAGAACCTCAATGCAAAACCGACCCTGGTCTGGATGCTCGAAAACACTCTGCCGTCGATGCAGAAGATCGAGGCATCGTACCTTACAAACGGAATCAACTGGCGCTCCGACTATGTGGTCACACTGAACGATAAGGACGACAGAGCTGATCTTTCGGGCTGGGTGACGATCGACAATAAGAGCGGAGCGACCTATAAGAACGCAAAGCTCAAGCTCGTGGCCGGAGACGTGAACCGGGTCAGAAACGAATATGAATACAAGGACAAAATGATGCGAGTGGCCGAAGGTGCCGCAAAGGCAGCGGCACCTCAGTTCAAGGAAGATTCATTCTTCGAGTACCATATCTATACTCTCGAGCGCCCCGCAACGGTCAAAGATAATCAGACCAAGCAGATCAGTCTCGTGACTGCCAATAATATACCGGTCAAAAAAGAGCTTGTCTACTACGGCGCAAACTATTATTACTACAGCCGCTACGGAGAGGCCATGTCGGATCAGAAGATCGGCGTGTTCGTGGAAATTCAGAACAAAAAGGAAAACAACCTCGGCATTCCGCTCCCCAAGGGCACGGTCCGGGTCTACAAGGCCGACAAGGAGGGAAGCCTTCAGTTCGTGGGCGAGGACTCAATCGACCATACGCCCAGGGATGAGAAGGTGAGGATCAAGCTGGGCGATGCCTTTGACGTGGTGGGAAGCAGAAAGCAGACGGGCTGGAAAAAGGTCGCCTGGGACACCTACGAGGCGAGCTTCGAAATATCGCTCAGGAACCACAAAAAGGAAGACGTTGTCGTCAAAGTTGTCGAGCCGATTCCCGGCGATTGGACCATGTTGAGCTCTTCTCACGGATACAAGAAGTCCGAGGCCTTTACTGCGGAATTCAACATTCCCGTGCCCAAAGATAAAGAAGTAAAACTCACGTACCGCGTGAGAATGAGGTATTAAGGAGGAAATTGATGGTATGGTCCTTGACCCTCTTTCGCAGGGCAGATGGATTGGCAAACTTTGACTTTTACGGGTGCGTCAAGCTATATCCTCGATGGCGATAGCGCCTGTTTCGATCAGTTGAGCGAGGAGTACGAAACCGCCGCAGGGCGGGGCGCTCCGGTCAAGCATAAAGTCACAGCCGTCTTTTTGAAAGTCGCAGGCGCTGCACATCGCCTTCACCATCGATTCGGCTCTTATGCGATCGAAATCACTGCCGGCATTATCAAAAGGAGGGATTTTCCCCCCGTGCATTAAACGATCCACGACCTCATAGCCCCGGCAGGCGAGCTGTTCATTTCTCCCGGGCTTATAATATGCGCAGAAATGCAGGCAAAGCATTTTATTTAAGGGCATGTTTTTTTTCATATACCGTATATACTATTGTATTATAACAAACGAGCGTGCAGGGTGCTATAATTAGTTCATGAATTATTATCTTTCACGACGGGCCGTGCTTAAATGGCTCGAGACGCCTTCTGTCTACCACATCGCGAAGGACGAGCTCTATGAACTCGACGATGAGTCCTTCCGCTTTTTGAAAAAATGCGGCACAGCAGACGGGTGCGCGTCGACAAACAGCGCATTCGTAGATTACTGCATGGAAGAGGGCCTGCTCACCTCCGAGAATGCGTCCGCAGGACGTCGCCCCCTCCTCATACGGGCGCCGGGGCCGTCCCTCAGGTACCTGGAACTGCAGATCACCAATGCCTGCAACCTGCGTTGCAAGCACTGCTACATAGATGATAACGCCCGGCATGAGCTTGCTCCCCGGCAGGTACGCGATGTGCTGGCGGAATTTGAAGAGATGCAGGGCTTGCGCGTTATGATTACCGGCGGCGAACCCCTGCTCCACGCGGGGTTCGCAGAAATCAACGAGATGCTTCCCGACTTTTTCCTTCGCAAGGTCCTATTTACGAACGGGGAGCTCCTCACGAAGGATCTGCTCAAGTCGCTGAAAGTGGACGAGATCCAGATAAGCATCGACGGGCTGGAAAAAGCCCACGATGCAATCAGGGGCAGCGGCGCTTTCAGCCGTTCCCTGCAGGCCCTGCGGCAGGCGCGAGATGCGGGGTTCGATATCTCGGTATCTACCATGGTCCACCGGAAGAATCTCGCGGACTTCGACACCATGGAACGCATGTTCAAGAAGATGGGGATCAAAGATTGGACGGTTGACGTTCCCTGCGCCGTTGGGCGGCTCAGAGAGCATGCGGAATTTTTTGTCAGCCCCGAGGAAGGAGGAAAATATCTCGGGTACGGTTTCGGCGGCGGCCTTCATGCCTCCGATCAGGGATTCGGCTGCGGCCTCCATCTTATGGCCGTGATGGCGGACGGGAAAATAGCGAAATGCACATTTTACGAAGACCGTGCCGTCGGCGTTGTTGAACAGGGCCTCATGGCCGCATGGCGCAACATACAGCCGGTCCGGCTCAAGGACCTGGCCTGCGACTGTGAATACCTGGAAGTATGCCGGGGCGGCTGCCGATACCGGGCAGAACTCTCCGGGGGAAAGGGCGGCAAAGACCTCTACCGGTGCATACTCTATGATATATTGTAAACTGTGCCTTTTTCGGATGCAACTCTTATGGATCCCAAAAGGCGGCTCCGGTTCGGAGCCCATGTCCTGTCATTGACCATAGAAAGGAGGAAGCACATGACGATCAAAAAGGTCACCAAGAAAATGGCGGTAACCTGCAAGTGCAAAAGTTCCTGCTGACCGGTTGGAGCACGGCGGTCAGAGAGGCAACGAGGGGCTTCAAAAGTGAGAGAGCCCGGAACACTCCGGGCTCTCTCATTGTAGTCGCTGGGAACCACTCGTCTCAGCCGCGCGGCACGGACGCAAAAAAAAACTCACCCGTGATCTATAATGCCATCAACATCACGCGACCTTCCGGCCGAACACCGTTCGTTCCTCGAAATTTTTGATAAACTGCGCGACCTGAACGCCCAGATACACGCACTTGATACCGCTCATACACTCATCGGCGTCCTTTTTTTCGAGATGGGTGCTTAACTGCTCCTGCCCGCGTTGAAACGTCACGATGTAAGCGTTCTTCGCCGCGCTGAAGTCGACGGTAACGGAAAGATGATGTTCCCCGATCTCGGGATACATCTCAGTTATCTTCTCTTTTAATTCACCATAGGTAAAGTCCATAAGTGCCTCCCTTCCTTTTTCCACACTCTCCGCTCCCCACTCGAATCATGCCCAGGGAGTGCCGCCATCGACGATGCTGAGCTCCTCCCACATAAACCAATTCCCCGTGTTCGCCAGGAATTGATAGGTGTTCGAGAAAATTGCGTAATGTTGTTCCTCTTCCTGGACCAGCCGCTCAAGCAATGCCCTTTCCTTCTCTTTCTTGGCTCCGGCAAGTGTTTTTTTGTAAAATGTCACGCTCTCTTTTTCCATCTCCATGGCGATTTTGAACGCCTCCAGCTCGTCCGTAGTGGCCTCGACCCTGCGCATCATCTCGGCCTTCATCGCTTCAAAGACTGACTTCACGTTTTTCATGGGGCTCACGTCTTTTATGGTCACGTCCATGCCTTTTACAATCTCGGAGACCATCTGGAGATGGCGCTTCTCATCCTCGGTAACGGTTAGAAACATTTTTTTGCCTGCCGGATACTTCGTCTTTTGCGCGGCTTCCGTGTAAAATCGTATCGCGTCCGTTTCCATCTTCATCGCCATTTCGAGAGCGTTCATACACCCCTCCTTGTTCGTTTATCGCCGGAGAATATCCAGCATTATCCTCCAAAATGCTGGCCTTAATTCTAAGTATAGCATATTTGTACGAGGGGAACGACGACGGGGTAACGAGAGAGCTCTTCGAGCAGGGAGAGTGCCAATCAGAAGGAAGAGAAATCAGCGCGTCGATTCATTCTTACTCACCATTTCAAGCTGAGGAGCGCGAGCACTCCGGAACCCGCAATGATCAGACCCGCGATCCTGTTGACCCACCTCAGTTCGCGATGATGGAACCGCCGCTTGAAGAGAGTGAACACGCCGACAAGAAACAGCCACCAGAGCCCCGATCCGAGAAACACGCCGAAGACCAGTGTTCCGGCGGAAACAAGACTTCCCCGGGCGCCTGCGAGGCCGAACCCCGTGAAGACCGCGGCAAAGGAAAAAATGGTCATGGGGTTCGTTAGTGTGAGGAAAAACGTGGAGGTATACATGCCGGCAAATCGTCCGGCAGTCTTCGGAACGGCGCTTTGCTGCTCCGGCTCCGCAATAAGCGTCCTGGCGCCGATGATGCACAGGAGAGCGCCACCGGCGAGTCTGAGCCAGTACTGGTGGCCGGTAAGAAAGTCCGATATGTATGTCAGACCGAACGCGGCTATGAAGCCGTACAGGGAATCCGCCGTGGCAGCGCCCATACCAGAGAAGAAACCAGCCCGCCGTCCATGCGTGAGCGTGCGCCTCGCGCACAGGACGCCGATCGGCCCTACCGGAGCGGCGATGACAAAGCCGACAATAAGTCCTTTGAAGAAGACCGTCATTTCCATAGAGGCTGGCATTGTACCGTATCTGCAAATCAGGGACAACATTTTTTTCAGCGCGGACGAAAATTATGGCGCGGCGGGAGGCTTTGTAGCTTTGCGAACACGTACGAATGCGATCATTTCGAAGCCGAAGATGCTCGTGTTTTTTTCAGCCTTTGGCACAGCAGCAGGGCGCCCGCGAGCGCCATGGACGCGCTCAAAACCTGCCCCATGGTGAAAGGGCCCAGGACAAAGCCGAGCTGCGGGTCTGGCTCCCGGAAAAATTCCACGACAAACCTGAATACGCCGTACAGCGTGATGAAAAGCGACGTAAGTGCGCCGGTGGCGCGCATCCTGTCTTTCGCCATCCATAAAACCGTGAAGAGCACAACGCCTTCGAGAAAGAATTCGTAGAGTTCCGACGGATGCCGCGGCAGCGGTCCGCCTGCCGGGAACACCATCGCCCACGGCACATCGGTGACACGGCCGTAGAGCTCTCCATTGATAAAATTCCCGAGTCTGCCGAAGCCAAGCCCGATCGGAGCAGTTACCGTGATAAGGTCCGCGATCTGCCAGGGGTCCTTTCCGGCCCGTTTGCAGCGCCATATTCCGGCGAGCACGCTGCCGATCAGCCCGCCATGAAAAGACATCCCTCCTTCCCACAGGGCCACGATATCCAGGGGATGTTGAAGGTAAAAGGACAGGTTGTAAAAAAGAACGTAGCCAAGACGCGCGCCGATGATAAGCCCGAATACGAGGGAGGTATAGAGGGATTCGAGAAAGTCCCTGTCGAGGTCAAGGCTTTTTTTCTTTATTTGGTAGGCGACCAGCGCGTACGATGATACAAAACCTAAAAGGTACATGATGCCGTACCACCGTACGGCAAGGGGACCAACACGCACAATTTCGGGACTTATGTGGGGATAGGGAATCATGAAATACTCCTAGCCATTTCGTCGATGGCCGCGTGCTACCTTTTTATTAGATATCGGTTTTCAATCTAGGCATTATGTATCACAAAGTCAATTCCATGCCGATTTTTGACAGCCTGTTTGATCGGTGATATAGTAATAATTATAAGAAGACCGCATGGTCCTCTTAAGGGGATTTGAAAAAATGCCGCAAAAGGAGGTGCATTATGGCACGGTATATGATCGAATCACCTCACACGCCGGAAGAGTGCCTCAAGGCGCTTGACGAAGAATTGGCAAAAGGCAAAGAGGTCTTGGACAAAATCGAATTCGGCTGCAAGGCTGGCGACCATACGGGGTATGCGCTTGTCGACGCAACCACCAGGAACGATGCGCTCAACAAATATGTTCCAAGCTTCCTCCAAAACAGGGCGCGTGTCATTGAGGTCGGGAAATTTACCCCCGAGATGATCAAATCGTTCCATTCAAAAGCAGCATAACCAAGTCGTTTGCGACTGCTCGGGAGGTGCCTTGCCGCCCGGGCAGTCGGTATTTTCTCTCATTCCCAAAGAGAACCGTTTGCGTGAGATGCCGCCCTTTCTTCACTACTTCTTCGTTTTCTCCCCGAATATTTCTTTCACCTTATCGAAAAATCCCTGTGTGATGGGTGTGGCGTTGTCACTGTTCAGGCGATCAAATGCCTGGAGCAGTTCCTTTTGTTTCGCAGTAAGCTTACTCGGGACTTCCACGACGATCCTGCACAGCTGGTCGCCGATGCCGGAACCGCGAAGGTGGGGAAAGCCCTTCCCCTTGAGCCGAAAGGTTTGCCCCGGCTGGGTGCCGGCCGGTATTTTCAGTTTGGTGCTTCCCGTGAGGGTCGGCGCGTCGATCTCCGCGCCGAGCGCTGCCTGTACGAAGCTGATCGGGACTGCGCAGATGACATCCTGTCCTTCCCGCTGGAACAGGGGATGCTCCTCAACCATAAGGTAGACGTAGAGGTCTCCCGGAGGACCGCCGTGGGCGCCAAGTTCTCCCTCGCCGCTCAGGCGGATCGTCGTGCCGGTCTCAACGCCGGCGGGAATCTTTACCGAGAGCGTGCGCTCCCGCTCGACTCGCTTTCGTCCGCGGCAGGTATTGCACGGATCGGTAATCTGCTTGCCTTCGCCGCCGCAGCGCGAACAGGTGCGGCTTATGCTGAAAAATCCCTGCTGCATGCGGATCTGTCCCGTGCCGCGACAGGCCGTGCATGTAACGATTTTGTCTTTGGACTTTGCCCCGGTCCCGTCACAGTCGGGGCAGCGCTCCCAACGAGGCACAAGGATCTTGGTCGTCGTGCCGAACGCAGCGTCCTCGAAGCTGATCTTGAGGTTGTACCGGAGGTCTTCACCTGCCATGGCCCGCGTACCCCCGCGGGACGCGCCGAAAAACTCCCCGAAAATATCGCCGAAGATGTCCCCCATGCCCATGCCAGCGCCGTAGCCTCCGGCTCCGCCGCCTTGCGCACCAGGGGCCGTCCCGTATTGGTCATAATACGCCCGCTTCTGCGGGTCGGAGAGGACCTCGTAAGCCTCATTGATCTCCTTGAATTTGTCCTCTGACGCCTTATCTCCGGGGTTCTTGTCGGGATGATGCTGGTGCGCCAGACGGCGGTAAGCCCGTTTGAGTTCGGCATCGCCTGCGTTGCGGTGAACGCCAAGCAGTTCGTAATAATCCTTCGCCATAATTCCTTTCGCCTAAAAACCATTAACCACAGAGTCCGCAGAAAAACCGAACAAAGAACGATCACATGAGCCGACCGCAAGCAGCGCTCTTGCCGTACGTCTTTCCCTGCTGTTCTCCGTGCTTTTCTGTGGCAAAAATTATGCTTCCACAAAAAGAGGATAGCAAACACCCGGCGATGTTCTTCCGGTGTCGGCTATCCTCCGAATCGGCTTTCTGTTCTTACTTCTTGTCTTTGTCCACTTCTTCAAACTCGGCGTCCACTACTTTTTCCTCGGGCTTCTTGCCGTCACCGCCCGCTGCTCCGGCTGCTGCGCCGGCGCCAGGCTGGGCCTGCTCTTTGCCCATCTTGGAGTAGATCTCCTCGGCAAGTTTGTGGGACGCCTTCGAGAGGTCCGCCACGGCCTTTTTGATGGCTTCTACGTCCTGGCCGTCCTTTACGCGCTTCGCCTCTTCGAGCGCTTTCTGGATTTCGGTGCGCTCCGCCTCGGAAAGCTTGGAGCCGTAATCGGCCACTGATTTTTCCACGGAGTAGATGAGCGTATCGGCCTCATTCCTCGCTTCCGCGACTTCGCGCTTCTTCTTATCTTCGGCGGCATGGGCCTCGCTCTCTTTGACCGCCTTTTCGATCTCTTCCTTGCTCATGCCGGAAGATGCGGTGATCTTGATGGACTGCTCCCTGCCCGTACCGAGGTCTTTTGCGGTCACGTGCACGATGCCGTTCGCGTCGATGTCGAAGGTCACCTCGACCTGCGGCACACCGCGCGGCGCCGGCGGGATGCCAACAAGCTCGAAGCGGCCAAGGGTCTTGTTGTCCGACGCCATTTCGCGTTCTCCCTGCACCACGTGGATAGAAACTGCGGTCTGGTTGTCAGACGCCGTGGAGAATACCTGGCTCTTCTTGGTCGGGATGGTGGTATTGCGCTCAATGATCCTCGTGGCCACGCCGCCCAGGGTTTCAATGCCAAGGGACAGCGGAGTCACATCGAGAAGCAGCACGTCCTTCACCTGACCGGTCAGCACCGCGCCCTGGATGCCTGCGCCGATGGCAACGACTTCGTCCGGGTTCACGCCGCGGTGAGGGTCTTTCTTGAAAAAATCCTTCACAATGGCGATTACTTTGGGCATGCGCGTCATGCCGCCCACCAGGATCGCCTCGTTGATCTGTTCAACCTTCTTGCCCGCGTCGGAGAGAGCCTTCTTCACCGGCTCGGTCGTTTTTTCGATCAGATCGCCGACGATCTGTTCAAGCTTCGCCCTCGAGAGCTTATAGAGGAGGTGCTTCGGCCCGGTTGCGTCGGCGGTAACGAAGGGAAGATTGATCTCGGTCTCCGTGACGTTCGACAATTCGATCTTGGCCTTCTCCGCAGCCTCTTTCAGGCGCTGGAGCGCCATTTTGTCTTTACGAAGGTCGATACCCTGGTCTTTCATAAATTCGTCGGCGAGCCACTTGATTATCCTTTCGTCGAAGTCGTCCCCGCCCAGATACGTATCGCCGTTCGTAGACTTTACCTCGAATACCCCTTCACCGAGCTCGAGGATGGAGATATCGAAGGTCCCGCCGCCCAAGTCATAAACGGCAACGGTCTCGTCCTTCTTTTTGTCCAATCCGTAGGCAAGGGCCGCAGCCGTGGGCTCGTTGATGATCCTGAGCACGTTCAATCCGGCTATCCTGCCCGCATCTTTTGTTGCCTGGCGCTGGCTATCGTTGAAGTACGCCGGCACGGTGACCACGGCATCAGTCACCTTCTCGCCCAGGAAATCCTCGGCTGTCTGCCTCATCTTCTGCAGGATCATGGCCGAAATCTCGGAGGGGCTGTACGTTTTGCCGCGTACGTCAACGTGCGCGTCTCCATTCGACGCCGCCACGATCTTATAGGGCAGGTGCTTCATCGCCTCTTTGACCTCAGGCGAATCGTATTTCCTCCCCATCAGTCTCTTGATGGAGAATATGGTATTCTCCGGATTTGTGATCGATTGCCGCTTTGCGATCTGGCCCACGAGCCGTTCGCCGCTCTCCGTGAATGCCACGACGGAGGGCGTGGTCCGGCTCCCTTCGGAGTTCGGGATAACGACCGGCTCTCCCCCCTCCATGATCGCGACACAGGAGTTGGTCGTCCCCAGATCAATTCCTATAACTTTTGCCATAACAACCTCCTTGTAAAAATCTGATGATTTCCAAATCCTAAATTCTCAATAACATCAAAACGTGCAGTTTATTATAACGATCAAAACTGTTTTAAAACTGATCATCTGGATTTTTTAAGAGCTTAGAACTTGGATTATTCGGGCTTACTTTCCTTGTTCCGTTGCTGCCTCCGCCTGCGGCTTCCTGGAAACGCTTACCTTCGCGTGGCGGAGCACCTTGTCGTGATACATATATCCTTCCTGCAACACCTGCACCACGGTGTTCTCCGGGACCGCATCGGTAACCTCCTGCGTCGCCGCGTCGTGCTTCTTCGGGTCGAACGGTTCGCCTTGTGCGGAAAAAGGCGTTATCCCGAATTTTTCGAGCACATCACGGAGCTGCCGGTAAACCAGTTCCACGCCCTCGCGCAGCCCCTGTCCGGTCTCGTTTGTCTCGGCCGCATGCTTGATTGCCAGCGCAAGATGATCCACGACGCTCAATAATTCACGCGCCATCTGTTCATTCGCATATTTTCTGAAATCCGCAAGATCGCGCTGCATGCGCTTCCGGTAGTTTTCAAAATCCGCGTATGTCCGGAGATACCGATCATGGGCCTCCGCCGCTTCTTTGGCTTTCAGCTCAAGCGCCTTCGAGAGCTTTTCCACTTCCGCAGAAGCCGCTTCAGCCGGTAAAGAGGCCCCCTTTTCGGGTGCTATCGACTCCACATCATCTTCCGTGAGATCATCAAACTCATTCGTCATCGATCCAAGCCCCTTTGAAAACGTTCACCCAAGAGTTTCGACAAAAGCTTCGCGGTATAATCCACCACATGAATTACCTGCTTGTACTGCATCCTCGTGGGGCCGATCACGCCGAGCGTACCCACGACATTGGATCCGGCTTTATAGTTGCTCACCACCAGACTGCACCCTTGCATCTCGAAAAAAGGGTTCTCCGAACCGATGAAAACCTTGATGCCCTCGGCCGTCACACTCCGGTCGAGAAGCTTGAGCAGCTTGTACTTGTCCTCAAGGGCCTTGAACAGCGTCCTCATTTTCTCCACGCTCGCAAACTCCGGCGACTCGAGGATATGGGAAGCGCCGCCGATATAGACTTTCTCGGTGTCCCGCTCCTGGACCTCCTGGCTGGCGCGATAGGTCTCCTCCATGAGGTGCATGAATACGAGCTTCTCTTCCTGCATCTTCTCAACCAGCCGCTGCCGGATCTCAGCGAGCGACCTTTGCCCCAGCTCTTCATCCAGGTATGAACTGAAATAGTTGAGGTCCTGCTGCTGGATGTTCTCGTCCAGCTCGATGAGTTTGTTCTGAACGATACCCGTGTTCGTTACAAAAATGATGAGTACCTGCTTGCCGTGCAAACGCACGAACTCAATATGTTTATAGTTCCCCTCCGGCTCGGACGGCGCGATCACTACGCCGGCGCAGTGCGATAACGCAGCGAGAAAGCGGCTCGCCTCTTCCATGAGCTCCTGAAGGTCGCCGGCGTGAATAGACGGGGCCTGCCGGAGATGATCTTCGATATCTTCGGTGTCATTCTCAATGCTGATCAGGCTATCGATATAATACCGGTATCCCAGGTCGGTCGGTATCCTGCCCGCCGAGGTATGAGGATGGGTAAGATATCCCAATTCCTCAAGTTCGGCCATGATATTGCGCAGCGTCGCGGAACTCAGACCAAAATCATAGCGTCTTACCAGTACCGTAGAGCCGATTGGGGCCCCGCTGGAAATGTAGCTGTCTATGACAGCCTGCAAGACTCGTTTATTTCTTTCATCTAAATCCATATCGGCTTGACTTGCAATGCTTTGTTGAAACTGATCTGACGTCAACCCTCTTAGCACTCGCACTGACAGAGTGCTAATAATTTAACATACGGGATTTTGTGTGTCAAGCGCTTATTTCCCGTTCACACAGCGTATGAATTAATCCTATGCTTATGCGGTAAAACGAGCTAAAAAAACCATCCCGCAACCTCCCCGCCGGATGGCGTGAGGAAGCGGGATGGCATTAATCTCTCCTTCGACAGATTTGAGAAACAGGCTGTTGCCTCATCGTTTATGCGGCCTTCTTAACGGCCGTCTCACCTTCGACAAGCTTCGGAGTCTCAATCTCGATTTTCTTGGGCCTGGACAATGCCGGCGCAGGCACCGTAATCTCAAGGATGCCATTGGTGAATTTCGCCTTCACCTGCTCGGTCTTAACGCCCTCGGGGAGCGCAAACCGCCTCTCGAAATTGCCATAGGCAAGCTCCCGGTAGATATAATCCTCATCTTTCGCGCCCTTTTCCGTCTTCCGCTCCCCCTTGATGATGAGCTGTCGCGTATTTTCATCGAGCGTTACATCAACGTCTTTGGGATCGACGCCGGGAAGCTCGCACTTAAACACCAGGTCGTTGCCTTTCGTGTAGCTCTCTACCGAAGGCATCCATGCACCGAAGCCGGCTTCGGATAATGAAATATCCCTTCCCAGAAACCGGTCAAACAACCTATCCATATCATGTTGCATATCACGCAGTTCGCTGAACGGATCCCACCGTCTCATTGCCCTAAAGGGATCCAATCGGATCAGACTTTTCATACAAATTCCTCCTTCCTTGCTTCTTTTTGGATCTCCACCTCTGAGTATTTAGTCTCAGAGATCCTTGGGTCGCGGCTGGTGAAGCCTCGATCATTTAAGCGGAGTTCATGCCCACACAGAAACAAACCATCCTTACAGTCACCGGCCTTCACCTCCTGTGAACGTTTTACTTTATTTATATCATATCATTAGCACTCTGTCAAGTAGAGTGCTAATATACATAAGCCATTGTTTTTAATATTATTTAATACTACAGGACAGAGTAAGGGGGATTAAACAGCTGGAAATATAAAGGCTAAGACCTCGATGAAAGCCCACCTCGAATTACAAACCGCTCAGTGATAATTTTACGGAATCTCGGCGCGTAGATAAGTTCATAAACATGCTCTTTGTCAGGGAAAAGATTAAGAGCGGCTTTTTTCGTGTCTCTCATGATGTCAAAGGCCTCTCTCAGGGTGAGGTCCGGTTGCTGCATAAGAATGGCCTGCGCAAGGTCCACGACGAACCGGAGGCGTCTCATATTTTTTTCTTCTTCCATGAGTTTTTCTTTCATGTCCGGCGCTCCTGAAAAGTATTTTCCCATAATAATTTTTATAATACGACTTCGCCGCGATTTTTTCAAGAGCACCCGCCATCAATATCTTACGCACAGCGCGTCACGGTTTGCAGACGACCAGGCGAAAGAGCCTCTTCTGAATTTTGGAGTAAGCGCATCCAGCGGATGCCGATACGAACCTTCATAATGCTGCGGGGAATGCGAATGAATACCATAATGCTTCAACCTTAAGAATCGAGATTCCCTGCAGTCCCGTCAGGGCGGGACCGCAGGAGCTTCAATCGGCTGTGTCTTTACAGAGAATCATAAGGCGAGAGATGCATCCCAACGTCGGGGTTGAAAGAGATCCTGTAAAGGGAACGGTACATGGGGATTATCGGCTGTTTTTTCGAACAAACGTCCCGCTCTTGCCGCCGGTCTTTTTCATGAGGCGGATATCGGTGATCGTCATGGCCCGGTCCGCAGCCTTGCACATATCATAAATTGTAAGGCCTGCAGCGGCCACGGCAGTCAATGCCTCCATCTCAACGCCGGTCTGTCCCGTCGTTTTGACGGTGGCAAGGATCTTCACGCACGACACCTTTTCCTCGGGCTTGAAGGATATTTCTGCGGAGGCAATGTTCAGTGGATGGCAAAGGGGGATAAGCCCGGCGGTCTTCTTTGCGGCCATGATTCCCGCGACACGCGCCACGCCGAATACGTCACCTTTCGGGACTTTGCGGTCGAGGATGAGCTTGAGCGTTTCGGGCAGCATGGTGACACTCCCTTCGGCCACGGCCTCCCGGACTGTTTCCTCCTTGCTGGAAACATCGACCATGCGGGCGGCGCCGTCTTTATCGAAATGGGTGAGTTTCTTGTCCGTCCTTCGTCCTTCGTCCCTCGTCATTCGTCGCTCACCCTCCGATCCTCGACATTGCACGGTGGGAACACCCTGCCCCGGTCTTGGTGATATAATGCCGCTCGGGCTTTATCTCGAGTGCGAGCCTGAGCAGCCGCTCAAGCTCCCGGTCGTCGCAGCCGCCCCGCAGGGGGGATTTGACGTCGATCTCGGTGTCCGAGAGCAGGCACGGCCTGATCTTGCCGTCGGCCGTGAGGCGCAGGCGCCGGCAGGACGCGCAGAAGTGCTTGCTGATCGGGCTGATGAATCCGATCACACCCCTCGCGCCGGCGATCTGATAATTATCGGAAGGCCCTGCTGATTTCTCCTTGGTGAACGGCGCGAGCGGACCGACCTCCCGTTCGATCGCGGCCCGTATCTCACCGGCAGTCACGCACGATTCCCTGTGCCACCGGTCGTTCGCGCCGATCGGCATGAACTCGATGAACCGGACATGAATGTTCCGCTCACGGGTGAGCCGGGCAAAATCCGTGACCTCTCCGTCGTTGACGCCCTTTACCGGGACCATATTTATCTTGAGGGGCGAGAACCCGGTCTCTTCTGCCCTGTTGATCCCGCGCCAGACCCGGCCCCAGCTGTCGCTGCCGGTGATCTCGAAAAACTTTCGCGCGTTGAGAGAATCGAGGCTGATGTTGATGCGGGAGACCCCCGCATCACGCAGTCCCGCCGCCATCTCGTCAAGCAGAACGCCGTTTGTGGTCAGGCTGATGTCGCTGATGCCCTTTATCTTCTTCAGTTCGGCGATAAAGTCGAGCACCCCGCGCCTGACGAGTGGCTCGCCGCCGGTGATCCGGACATGAGCTATGCCGAGGCCGACCGCGACGGAAACAAGCCGCAGAATCTCTTCATACCGGAGGATCTCGCGATGAGGGAGCATCTGCAACCGTGCCTGCGGCTTGCAGTACACGCAGGAAAGGTTGCAGCGGTCGGTAATGGACACCCGCAGATAATCGATGCAGCGGTGGAGCGTATCATAGAGAGGCATGTAAAAACTCTACCACAGGCATCGGGGGACTTCAAGGCAAAATTATGACCTTGACCAAACCTTCTTTTATCAGTATAATTTCAGCCATTGCTGGTTCGCCATGGTTACGAAGGCGGAGCCGTCGATTTTTCTCACGAAGGCGCTCTCGAGGCATATGTCAGAACCCGGTAAACGACTCTATATCAGCAGCGGCAAGGGATACCTGAATGCGGCGGGGCCGCAGGCCAGATTCATCGTATTTCTTCTTACCGTCCTCATCATTTTCACGATCATCCTGCGAATCTTTCAGAAGCTTGCCGAGATCCTTCAGCTCCCGGTCTTTCTCCCCCTTTCTTTGATAACGTTGCTGGTTTTTATCGGTGTCGTGGGCACCATCTATTCCCATAAATTCGTCGGGCCCCTGACGCGCATACGCAAGGCCATCGAGCACCTGGCCGAGGGCGATATTGCCATTTCGCTGCGGCTCAGAGAATCCGACGACCCCATGATGAAGGACCTCGTCAAGGCAATCAACCGCCTGGCCGATCACTGCAGAAATACCCATATCGTGATCCACGATACGGTGCAGGATCTCTCCTCCGACATTGCGGCTCTTCGGGAAAAAATTCAGCAAAGCGCGGACAAGGCCGAAATTCTGAAACAGCTCGAGCTCGTGCGAAAAAGGCAGGAAGTGCTCGATAAAGCGGTGCAATCGACCCGGAAAGCGTAAGGGAACGCCCCATGGCTGAAAGCGGCTTTAGAGGAAAGAGCATGAAATCGGTTGCCATGGATGTGGCGGAGGGCTACATCTCGGTAAATCCGCTTTTTTTGAAAAAATTCGATAAAGACATGGTAAAAGAGCTGTACGAAAACCTGAACAAGGCCCTCACCAGCACCAGGAACGAGAAGATCAACCTCGCCGATCAATCAGCGCTGCGAGTGAGAAACATGAAGCTCCAACGCCTGCATAACGCCATGATCATCCTCCGGAACACCGCACGAGAAAAGAGGATCCCGCTTTAGACGCAGTAAAAAGTAAATCGTCCGGTTCTATTCTACGCTCACGCAAAATCTCTTTTTGAAATCTTCAGCCGGCATCTTGGCCGTAGCCGCAAGTTTTTTGAGCGCCTCGCCTTCCATGTCGTCCTTCTCCAGACGGATCATATACCGCCGCGCCATGAGATAATCATCGGCATTGATGTCCACTGTGCGGATACGGGTCTTCCCGGTCTTGGGGTCGAGGAGATCGGCAAATTTTATCGGCAGGCTTTTGCCGTCCTTCAGCATGATCATGGCCCCGGTGCCGCCTGAAACGAGAAATTTCACCGCGCTGAAGCCAAGATACCGAGTGTATTCCCGGTCATAGGAGATCGGCGGCTGGCAGCGGAGCTCGTAACCGATGTCCTTGGCGATGATGGTAGTCTTAAGCCCGAGTGCGCCGAGGTCGGCGAACACCCGCTGCTTCAGCATATCGCCGAGCGGTATCTCCGCCAGCCGGATGTTCCCGTGGTCGTCACGCGGCACGTCCTTGAGGAACGTGAGCTCCTCGGGATCGAGCCGCGTAGCAACGCCTTCGGCGATCACCGCGACGCCGTGGTTCCTGCCGTAGGACAAACGCTTGATGATCGCTCCTTCGAGGATAGAGACAACCCGGTTGAGCGAGATCTTCTTTCCCAGTTCCTCGGGGATCAGCGTGAGCGTGGCGCCGGCGCCCATGCCCATGCCGAGTGCCAGGTGCCCGGCCGAACGGCCCATGGCGATCACGAAGTACCAGCGGCCCGCGGTGCGCGCGTCCTCCATGATGTTTTCGACGAGCTGGGTCCCGAGCTGGCGCGCGGTTTCAAAGCCGAACGTCGGGACGCCGTGCGGGAGCGGCAGGTCGTTGTCGATTGTCTTCGGAACGTGGCAGACGGCGATCCTCCCGCCCGCTTCCTGCTCCACGCGGGTCGCCGTGTAGGCCGTATCGTCGCCCCCGATGGTAACGAGATATTTGATGCCGAGTTGATTCAAGGCCTTCACGACATTGGCCATCTTTTCCGGGCTCTTGGTCGGGTTATCGCGCGAGGTGCCGATGATGGAGCCGCCGCGGAGGTGAATGCGTGAGATCTCGCCGTTGTGGAGCTTCAGCGTATGCGCTGTGTCGCCTTTGGACAGCCACTTGAACCCGTCGAAGATACCGACCACCTCGAGGCCCTGCTTTATCGCCTCGAACGTCACCGCGCTGATTACGCCGTTAATTCCCGGGGCCGGCCCCCCGCCGACAACGACTGCAAGCTTATCCGCCATTTCCGCCTCCTGATTTCCGCAGACTTCCTCTGGAACAATCACGTGAATTTATGATACCGCGCAAATGTAGCAAAACAGTGCGGGATTGTCAACCCCCAAACAGCTCACAAATCCGAACCCGTGGAGGATAACCTCAGGTTGACACCTTCCCGACAACGAGCTATATTTCTTTTAAGTAAGCGGCAATTATCTCATTTTGCAGAGAGGGGAGAGCATGAATAGATATTCGATCGATGAAATTATGGAGATGGCCATCCAGGCGGAAAAGCTCGGGTACCAGTTCTATACCGGCATGGCCGACAAATTCAAGAAGGACGCGGGACTTGTCAATCTCTTCACGACCCTCGCTTCAAAAGAGAAAACTCACGAGCGGGTCTTCACCAACCTCAAGGACACGGTTGACAAGAACGGCACGGAGCCGGTGCAGTGGGAAGAGGTCTCCAATTATATGCGCGCCTTCGTCGAATCCGAATTCTTTCTCGGCCGGGGCAAGTCCCTTCCGGCCATGGATTATATAAAGACCGTGCAGGATGTGGTGAAATTCGCGCTCGGCTTTGAGAAAGAGACCCTGCTCTACTTCATGGAACTCCGGTCGATCGTAAAAGAAAAAGAGGCCGTGGACGGGGTCATCAATGAAGAGAAGAGCCATATCGTGTGGCTCGATAAGTTCAAGAAAGAACTGGAAAAATAAGCACCAAACGCCACATTCCAAATCCCGAATAAATTCCAATAGCCGATGCACAAAATCCCAATTGGAGTTTATTTGGGACTTGTTTTTTGGCTATTGAGATATGCCCCGCCGAGCAGTTCCCCCACCGTCACGAGCTTGAATCCCTTCTTTCGCAGTCCGGCAATCACTTCAGGCAGGACCTCGGCGGTATGCACCCCGTTCCGGTTCATGTGAAACACAATGATGCTCCCGCTTTTTGCGTCCCGCAATACGACGCGGGCAATCCTTTGCGGTGAGAGGTTGGGATCGGGGTCGCCTGACGCAATGTCGTAGTCTACGGTCACAAGGCCCGCTTCCGCGGCGAGCTTCACGATCCGTGCATCCGCTTCGCCGTAGGGCGGGCGGAAGTAGCGCGGCGTTTTACCCGTTACCTTCTTTATCAAGGCCTGCGTCCTTTTAAACTCCCGCCTGTCCCGGTCGTCCGACTTCTCCATCATGTGCGGGTGATAAAAGCTGTGGTCCGCAATCTCGAACTGGGGCTGGGACGCCAGAAACTTCGCCTTCCCGGGGTTCTTCTCCACCCACCTGCCGCTCATGAAGAGCGTGGCGGGCACATGTTCGCAGAGAAGGATGTCGATTACCTTTTCGTCATATTCTTCAGGTTTACTCGTGGGGCAGGCGTCGAAGGTAAGGGCGATTTTCTTACTGTCTCGCGGGCCGTGCTCGACGATAAGGGCAGTCGGAGTTTCAGCCGATGCGAAGGAACTGAAACTCAGGACGAGAATGAAAAGTGCTGATATTCGATGCCAAGGCATGGGAAAATTATAACATGGGCTGAGGGAAATGCAATAGCATAGTCTTGGGAGGGGACGAGCGCTTCTATTTTTTTACTTGAACTCGCGGGAATTCAGGGCAGGCCGGGGCGCGGGGGCGTACCCGCTATCGCTCTCCGATCTTGAAAAAACATTTGCCATCCCCCTCCTCATGCGTTAATATATTCTGTTTTTCAATACCCCACTATGAACAGCAAGGACAACAAATGCTCCAGGTCACAAACATAGAAAAATCCTACGGCAAACAGGTGCTGTTCGACGGCGTCAGCTTCACCGTCAACCCCCGAGAACGCGTGGGCCTTGTCGGCCGGAACGGTCACGGCAAGTCCACGCTCTTCCGCATGGTCCTCGGGGAAGAGCACCAGGACTCGGGCACGATCACGATGCCATCGGGATATACGGTCGGCCATCTGTCCCAGCACATCCATTTTACCGAAGATACGGTGATCAAAGAGGCGTGCCTCGCCCTGCCGCCGAACGAGGACCATATCGACGAGACGTACAAGGCCGAGGCCATCCTGCATGGCCTGGGATTCACGAACGATGACTTCGAGCGCCACCCGTCGTCGTTGTCCGGCGGGTATCAGGTTCGCTTGAACCTTGCAAAGGTGCTCGTGTCGGAGCCGAACCTGCTGCTCCTGGACGAGCCCACGAACTACCTGGACATCGTTTCGGTCCGCTGGCTCACGCAATTTTTGCGGGCCTGGCGGAACGAGATGATAATCATCACCCATGACCGCGAGTTCATGGACAGCGTTACCACTCATACCATGATCATCCACCGCTGCAAAATGCGAAAGGTCGCGGGCGGCACGCAGAAGCTCTACGGCCAGATCCTCATGGAAGAGGAGATCTACGAAAAGACGCGTCAGAACGACGAGAAGAAGCGCAAAGAGGTCGAGCAGTTCATCAACCGCTTCCGCGCCCAGGCCACCAAGGCCAGCGCGGTCCAGTCGCGCGTCAAAGCGCTCGCCCGGCACGAAAAGCTCGACAAGCTCGAAGAGATCAGGACGCTCGACTTCAAGTTCCGGTCCGCGCCGTTCGAGGCCAAGTGGCTGATGACCGTGGAAGACCTGTCCTTCGGGTTCTCCCAGGACGGGCCGAACCTGATCGACGGGCTGTCGTTTGCCGTGGGCAAGAAGGACCGCATCGCGGTCATCGGAAAAAACGGGAAAGGCAAGACCACGCTTTTGAACCTGCTGGCGCAGGAAATGTCCCCCACCAGCGGAGAGGTGAAGCTCCACCCGAACACGAAGATCGCCTACTTCGGCCAGACGAACATCAACCGCCTGCGGCCGGAAAAGACCGCGCTCCAGGAGGTCATGGACGCGCACCCGGACTACGCGCAGGGGGAGTCCCGCGCGATCTGCGGGCTCATGATGTTCGAGGGCGACAACGCGCTTAAAAAAGTGAGTGTACTCTCGGGAGGAGAGAGAAGCCGCGTGCTTTTGGGCAAGCTCCTGGTCTCGCCCGCGAACCTTCTGATGCTCGACGAGCCCACGAACCACCTCGACATGGAATCCATCGATTCGCTCATCGAGGCCATTGAAGTCTTCGACGGCGCCGTCATCATCGTGACCCACAGCGAGTTGATCCTCGAAGCCCTGGCCACGAAATTGATCGTCTACGACAACGACACGGTCTCGGTCTTCGAAGGGACGTACCTCGACTTCCTTGAGCGGGTTGGCTGGAGCGACGAGGACGGGGTGCGCAAAAAGAAGGGGAAAAAGCAGGAAGCCGACAGGAGCGTGAACAGGAAAGACGCCAAGAAGCAGCGGTCCGGCATCGTCGCCGACAAATCAAAGGCCCTCGGCGGGCTCAAAAAGAAAATTGCCGCACTCGAAGAAGAGATCACGAAGCTCGAGTTCGACGTGGAACAGGATACGCAGAGGCTTCTGGAAGTAACGGTCAAGGGCGAGGCCCTGGCCATCAAGCGGCTGTCCCAGTCCGTGCGCGACAATAAGGCGAGGATAGAAAAGCTCTTCGCGGAGCTCGAGGCCGTGACGAACGAGCACGACGCGAAAGCGAAGGAGTTTGACCAGCAGTTGAGTGAACTGGCGGAGATTTCGTAAGAGGGAAATAACGCCGGGCGCGTCAGCCGGGCGATTTTGCCCGGTGGGTAGCCGCTGGTTGGGTCGAAGCGCGGCTCACGGAGTTTTTTGTTAGGTTCATGCGATCAGTCAGGCACCTTTATCGTTAAATCAATGTTGCTGCCATCTTCGCACTTCATCTTTATGTGAAACATATTGGCGTTCTCAAACTTACTATCAGGTTCGCATGACTCAAAATATTCCGTGAGCCCGACACCCGCAGCTTTTGCACGCAAAAACTCTTTTTCGCTAAAAAGCCGGTAAAAAACGATCTCTTCCTGCTCCAGCGTTGCAATGATCTTATTTTGCGCGTCAAATGCGATGGGTAGCGAGTAAGAAGGTGAAATGCGTTGTTCACGACAGTCGTAGTAATAGCTATGGTAACTCGGCGAACCTTCGGAAATCTGAAGCTCTGCAATGGAATTTGACATCCAATTGACAATAGGGCCAATTCTCAGATAACCTTGGCGAACGACCTTTTTCTTGCCGCCCGTAGTGTCATAAAAAACGCCGTCGCCATTACTTTCAGCACCCTCGTATGTCAGTTGACAGCTCTTATCAGGCGAAACAAGCTTCTGCGTAAAGTTGCTCGCCAATGCCGCCTGCGAACACAGCCCGAGAAATACCAGGATACTAAGATATAATCTCATAGGTTGTCCTCCTGAACACATAACTAAAATGACTTTTTCTACAGGTTCAACCTGCGCGCGTCACGCGCCGCAAGGCGCGTCGCTGTGGTCCCGCTTGTTGAAATCATCGCGGCGAATATTCGACTACTTTGCTTTTCGTTAACAAATGAGATTCGACCCAAGCGGTTTATTGGGCTGTGAGCCAACATTGCTCCATCACAGTGGATGACGCGCTTCGTATTCAGCCAATAATGCCGCGATCTCGCCCAAACCCGCTATCTCAGCCATATAGCGCGGCGTTTCGCAGTCATCAATCCGCGTTCGCAGGTGGGGATCTGCGCCCGCTTCGAGCAGAAGCGCGATGGCCGGCAGATTACGTTCGCTCACGGCCATGTGGAGGGGCGTATAATCGTTGACGCCGCGCTGATTTGGATCGGCACCGAACGACAGCAACAGTTTGATGATGCCCAGGACATCCGGTCTTCCGGGAAATCCCAATTGTGACCGGCTGCAAGACAATGCTGCAATAAGTGGCGGAAATCCGGCGTGGTCCGCCGGATTGGGATCGGCCCCGATTTCGAGCAGCGTGCGGATGAACGCCAGTGGGCTATGGTAGATGGCGTACTCAAGGCAATGCCCGATGCCAAATGGGATTAGCCCATTTGGCACGCTGCCCAGTTCGTCAACGGCCACCCGCAGCGCGGCGAGATCGCCAATCCGAAAGGCAGCGTCGATCTTTTTGAACTTTTCGAACTCGGCGCAGCGTTCTTTATCTGACATTATCGTTTCTCATAGCCTAACCGTCGGCGTAAGGGGCGCGGTTTAGCGACCCTCTCGACGCCGTGGTGGGATCATTGGCTCGGGTTTCACAATGCCGTACTCGAATTACCCACTATTGCTTCGCTTTTTGAATGGCATCGCGGAGTCTAGAATCGTCAAGAATGGTTAATGCTTTCGCCTGAATTTCCTTTGCTGCTTTCATATCGTTTAATGCAACTGCTACATCAATCAGGCGAAAGACTTCCTCAACAAAATTATTTTCATTATATGCTTTAAAAGGCTCGCCAAAGTTCTTGCCACCATACATTGAAGTGTTCATTTCATACATCTCTTTAATCTTGCCGAACTCGCGCACAGGATTTCCAATGTACTTTCTTACGAGGTCATATGCCTTGGCCTTGATTACCGCTTCTTTCGTGATGTCCCAGCACGTCGCTGCTAGTGTTCCTTGAACCTGATCGAGTTTGCGGAAGAGATCAACTGTTTTATTGTCATCTTCAAGAGTACTGTTAATCGCTGCAACATCATTAAACAGATTACGATTGCCTTTCCATCAAGCAATAGAGCGGTTTTGTCATCTCTGGTTTTTTTCGCGGTTAACGCAGATAGACCTCACCCAGTTGTTCCCAATAACTCAGAGCGAATGAGAGCCGAACCCCGTACATTGACGGTGCGTGCTCAAGGGATGGTCATGAAACCAGAGAAATCGTTCGCGCTTCTTGGTACTTACCTTGGCGCACTAAGTCTTGCGTATCTCTCAGGTATTTTTGCATGTCTTGAGCATAAGCAGATAACGATGATAGCAGAGCGATTGCGAATATCAGTTTTTTCATAATTGCTTCTTCCTCCAACGGCTCGGCTGGGAAACTATAGGGACGGGAAACTATAGGATGTCCCCAAGTTGTTCATTTACTGGCTTACTTGCGACGCCATCCGAATTTCGATTCAAGGCACTTTCTCCGTTCACTACTGATTATGAGCGGATTGCCACACATCTTATAATTGTTGCAGGAAATTTGTTCAGCAATCTTCGTGCATTTCTTATAATCACGCTCAAAATCTGCACTGGTCTTTGTGGGATGGGTGTAGGTTGGAGTGCAAGCAGTCACTGCAAACATAAGAAGCAAGCAAATCAGAATATTAACTCTAAGCATATTTTCTCCTTCACGTCCGGGAGATGAATACTTTTATGGGAGTATCCCGGCCCGTGAGCTGCTTCCAGTTGGTGATTCTGCCGGCGTAGAGCGAACGCACATTATCAAGCGACACGCTGGATACGGGATTGGACTTGTGGACGATGAAAACGAGCGCGTCCCATGCGACCTGGACGTACGTGATATCCGCGGGATCTCCTGCATCCTTGGGCCTGCACACCGCAGCAAAGTTGACCTTGCCGCTTCTGAGATCCTCGATGCTCACGACGCTGCCGCCCCCCCCGGACGAACACTTTTACGCCGGTGCGCCGTTCATATTCGCCGGCAAGCGCCGACAAATAACCGAAGTTGCTTATGGAGCACCCGCTTACGGTAAGATAATCAGCGGCAAAGGTGTTCGACGGGCGGAAGAACAACAGGGGGAACAGCATGAAGAGCAGGGGCAGGCCGATCAACTTCAGGACGAAGTTCGACGACTCCGTCTTCCGGCATCCAGTGGTTTGCATCCGGCCCCCCAAGGCACGTTACGATTGCAAGATGAACGATAATACCATTGATGCTTTTCTAAAATCAAGGAGATATTTCCCGGAGGACGAGAGGAGAGCCTGTTGTTCTCGCAAAGGCGCAGAGGCCGTTCAGGTAAGGCGGCTCCGCTGAAGGCCCTTTTTGCGCGAGCTATATGATCATCTCTCCCAACCCGTATAGCGTCCATGTCTCGTGAGCGGAAACCAGGCTCCCCTTCACGATCCCCATGGAGAAGCCCCCGATCACCCAGTTGTTGATCGTCCTTCTGTCCTCGATCCGGCCGGCGAACGCATAATGGTCAAGACCGGCCATGAAACTTCCCTCCCACGATGCCGGCCACCGGTAGAAGCCCAGGGCAAAGGACGTTTTGCGAACGCTTACCCTCAGCGACGACAAACGGTAGCCCTGACCGTTGAGGAACAAAAACCCGTCCTGCTTTGCGATCAGGGGCGAAAAGAACGCGCTTTTCTGCGTGTGGAAGTAGAGGTCTCCGACATTCTGTATTGAAGCGTAGATGCCGTGAAAATTGCTGAACACGCCGGGATATTTCCGCGACAGCCGGTTAAAGGCGGGCAGGAACAGGTATTCGTGAATGACCCGGCCTCGGAGTGTCCGCTTCCCCCAGGCCAGAGTCGCTTCCGCTGAACCGAGGCGGTATTCAGCCAGGCCCCTTTTTTCGGTTATTTGAACTTTTTCCGGCGCGATCTTGAGTTCGAGCACGTTCGTTCCGCTGCGGATCGTCAGCCCGGTGTTCGCGGTCCCTGCGAATGAAAAATCGGGCGAATTGGGGATGGTCTCGAGTTGTCTCGTAACATTATAATACGGCCCGCTGCCGGTGACGGCCTGCCACCCCGCCTTCTCATCGTGCAGCACGACGAAGTGCTCGGCCTGCCACGAGTCGCCGTCCCTGCCCCGGTTGTTGTCCAGCGCAAAGGCGACCATGCCCCGGTCGTCGCTGCCGATAAAGGAAAAATAATCCGAATAATAGGCGAGCTTGAGCGTTTGCAGCTGTTCCGCGGTGATGGTGAACATGAGATCGTGATCCTGCGACGAGGACCCGGAAAGAAGCAAGACAAGGGCTGATAACAGTAAAACAGACAGCACGGTACGGATGGTTCTGACAACACGTTCTGAGGAAAGCATGAGCCTCCTTTTTTGACCGCAGCATGCGGACCGTGCGTCGCACACGGAGCTGAGACCCCGAAAGATTACAGCCAACGCTTCCGAAAGTCAACCCGTATGAATTCCGTGTAAATTCCGGGAAATCCTTGGACAATCCTGCATAAGAATCGAGTTTCCCTGTCCCGCGAGGGCGGGACTGCGGGGAGCCTCAACAACCTGACCTCGGCTTTTCGTGTTCACTTCACGGCCCGTGCTTTTCATTGCAGTACCCAAGGGGATGCCCTGCTTGATACGAGTCCAGTTTCTCGCGGACCTGCTTTTTCTCCTGCTCCGTGAGCGGAGCATATCCTCTTCCGTATTTCCAGCCGTATCCCCAGCGATACCACGCGGGGAATGCCGGATGTCCGCCCGCGCGGACGCCGTCATACATAAGGTCGGCCAGGGCTTTGCTTCCGGTGCGTTCAATCACGCACTGTCGGAGCGTTTTGTCGGCGCGCTTGCGGTCTTCCTCTGTTCCGCCTTGCCAATAAGCGATATCATGGTTAAAACAGCAGCCGCACCAGAGATCGCGGTCTTTTACGGTGCCGTCCGGGAACAGGCTGCACCCGTCGCTCGTAAAGTCGTGCAGGCTGGAGGCGGAAGCGCAGCCGCCGGTCAGAAGCGAAAAAAACAGGATCTGAATTAGTAATCCGTACCGTATCATTCTCACCTCTTTTCGTCCAATACTGCCCGATTCATTTTTTCTATTTGCCGGTCATGTTCACGTGAAAGGCTTAACAGGGCGACAACAGATCCCACGAAGCACATAAACATGTCCCATTGCGTGTCCCACGGGTCTCCCTGCGTGCCGAGAAAGTCATGAGCCGCTTGGCCGAGAATCAGGGCCGCGGCCCATTCTATCAACTCGTACCATGCGCTGATCGCCATGGCCACGCATATCGAGAGAAAGGCGGCCATGCGCCGGTTCGAGACATACCTGCCCCGGAGGAGGATCTCCCGCGCCAGGAGGACGGGCACGAATCCTTGAAGAAAGTGGCCGATCCGGTCATACGGGTTGCGGCTGAATGAGAACGCATCCTCAAGCCAGAACCCGAAAGGAACTCGCGCGTATGTGTATGCGCCGCCGGTGATCAGCACGATTGCATGCAGAACGATGAGCATATACAGGAGCGATGTCAGGGGAAATCGCCGGTACGTCAGGGCAAGGACGGGACCTGCGATCAGCACCGGCGCCACCTCCATAAGCCAGGTGCTTCGGTCATAGGGTTTGACGGCGGTAACCGCCAGCAGAGCGAAGATCATGATAAGAAAAAAGGTGAGAATCCCTTCCCGCCTCGTCATAGTCTGTCCTTTCCTCGCGCACGAGATTAAACCAGCCTGCCCGAAGAGCAATGAATCATCCTGAGCTGCTGACGGTTTTGTGCCGATGGTAAACAGCACGCCCGCATTCAGCCAGATCTCGTCCCTCGCCTTGCCTTTCGCCGGCTTCAATCACCTGCTGAACACTTAACCCGCATTGCTTCTCCTGTTCATTCTTTGCTGACCACGAATCTTTTGAGGCCATACGTCGAATCTGAGACTTCTTCGATTGGTCTCATCTATTTTTTCAGTTTTTCAGTGGGACCCTGTATTGCCGTGAATTGAAACATGAGGGCGCGCGGTCTATAAAATCAGGAGTTAGGGGCTAGCGGTTCGCGTTCTCCTTCTTCGACAGATAATAAAAAAAGACGAGCGCGCCCACATACACGCTCAGCCCGAATGTCTCCAACCGGAACGCCGCCGGATGAGCATCCGGGGAGAGCGAGCGAAAGTCAGTGACGCTGTTGATCACATGCAGGCCGAAGACGGCGGCGAGGCCGGCAATGAGCACCGCCGTGACCAGGGCACGGTTCTTCACGAGGTGGATTGCGGCCGTGAACAGAAACACCGGCCAGCCGAAGGACAAGAAGG
>OFHG01000031.1_pt1 | contig 65373 bp, 61 predicted proteins | sample 1521931 | NCBI WGS metagenome assembly OFHG01 (sample SAMEA2468438, study PRJEB22500) | soil metagenome | biome: Glassland; feature: Farmland; material: Clay | place: Australia | collected 2013-01-31 | depth 0.55 m
ACCAAACCGAAGAGTTCGAGCAAGGAGTTCTGCAGCGGTGTAGCCGTGAGCAGCAGCTTGTCCCTACCGGCCAGCGCCTGCTTCAGCGTGTTGGCGATGACGTTCTGCGGCTTGTAGACATTACGCAGACGATGCGCTTCATCGAGTACGACCAAGTCCCAGTCGATGTCTTTAACATCGTCAGCCTTGGCCTTCGCGAACTGATAGGAACAGATGATCGGGCCGGAGACGAACAGGAACGGGTTCCGCTGCTCCTGCTTGCGGATTGCGTTGTAGCTTTTGGCTTCGAGGATCAGCCCTTGCTGCCCGAACTTGTCCTGCAGCTCCTGGTGCCATTGCTTGCGCAGGTTCGCCGGAACGATGATGAGCACCGTCCTCCGCCGTTCGGCCCAGCGTTGGGAAATGACCGGATTCTGGATCATGGTGTTAAGCATGATCGGCATTACGTTGGCCCTAACCGGCGCCGGTATCGTTACGGCCTTCCTGCAACGCATGGGCGATACGCCGCTGGGTTTCATGCAGGTGCAGGACAAGGAGCGGGTGTTCTTCTGGATCCGCGAGTTCTTCGGCCTCGGCTTCTTCGCGGGACTGCTGGTCTACCTGCGCAGTTTCTTCGTGTCCGGCGAGTACGAGTACGCGAATGAGGCCAAGAAGGCATTGGCGGGCTGATTGATCCATAAACGGCGGGGCTGCGGCCCCGCCACTATTCGTTATGCAACCCGCCTGAATGCGTGTTTCAAGCGGGTGTACAGATTAACACTTCGAAGAAAACCTGTGGGTCGGACTAAAGTCCGACCCACAGGTTTTATGAGATTTCTGTCCAGGCTACGGAGTCGGCAAAGCCCATGGATACTACCTCGGATGCAGCGCAGTCGTTACCGGGAGATTTCGCGATATGGGTTTTTATCTTCGCAGAACTCATGGTGTTCGGCGTGCTGTTTTCGGCCTTCGCCTTCGCCCGTGCCACCCATGTCGAACTGTTCGATATCTCGCAGCTCACCTTGAATCGCAGCTACGGTTTCGCCAACACGCTGGTGCTGGTCACCAGCAGCTATTTCGTCGCCCGCGCCACCCAGTCGATCAAAAGCGGCAACGGCACGCTGTGCGGCCACTGGCTGAGCGGTGCCCTGGGGCTGGGTGTGCTGTTCCTGGCCCTCAAACTGATGGAGTTCCATCAGGATTTCGCTCACGGCATCACGCTCTCCACCAACCTGTTCTACATGTTCTATCTGTCGCTCACCGTCTTCCACTTCATGCACGTGGTGATGGGGGAGGTGATCCTCTCGGTGGTGGCCTACAAAGCCTACACCGGACGCTACAGCGCGGAGAACCATGCGGGGGTGGAGACCGGCGGCTCCTATTGGCACATGGTGGATCTGGTCTGGATCATCCTGTTCGCCCTGGTCTACGTGATCCATTGAGGCGCATGACAATGAATCGTCTGTCAATCATGCCGCGTCCGTGCACCACCGCCTGGGTGGCGCTGCTCATCCTTACCCTGGCCAGTTTTCGTCTCGGCGCATCGAGTCCCGGACCGGCGCTGACGACGGCGGTGCTCGCGCTTACTTTGATCAAGGGACATCTGGTGGTGAACTATTTCATGGGCCTGCGCCGGGTGCGGTCGTTGTGGCGAATCGTCATGGCCGCCTATCTGATCGCCGTCGTCGCCCTGATCGCTGCGGCCTATCTTATCGCCTGATCCAAGGAGCACAGCAATGCATGTCACCTCAATCGCCGACGCCCTCCGGGTTCCCGACCGTTTGCCGCCGTATACGCCGACGGGTAACGAGATTGAACTGTTCGAACTGGCCTACCGCAGCCACCTGCCGATGTTGATCAAGGGACCAACCGGCTGCGGCAAGACGCGGTTCGTCGAACACATGGCGGCGCGCCTGGGAAGGCCGCTGTATACGGTCTCCTGTCATGACGATCTCTCTGCCGCCGATCTGGTGGGCCGTCATCTGATCGACGCCACCGGCACCTATTGGGCCGATGGTCCGCTCACCCAGGCGGTGCGTCACGGCGGCATCTGCTATCTGGACGAGGTGGTCGAGGCGCGCAAGGACACCACGGTGGTGCTGCACGCGCTCTCCGACGACCGCCGCATCCTGCCCATCGATCGCACCGGCGAGCTGTTGGCGGCGCCGACCGAGTTCATGCTGGTGGTCTCCTACAATCCAGGCTACCAGCAACTGCTGAAGGGACTGAAGCCGAGCACCCGCCAGCGCTTCGTCTCGCTCGCCTTCGATTTTCCCGAGGCGGCGCTGGAGATCGATATCGTGGTGACCGAATCGGGCATCGACCGCGACACCGCCAAGCGATTGGTCACCCTGACCCGTGCCCTGCGCCGCACCGCCGATCACGACCTGGACGAGGCGCCGGGCACACGCCTGGTGGTCGACGCCGCCAAGCTGATTGTCGGAGGTTGCCCGCCGCAAACCGCTTGCCGTGCGGCGATGGTGGAGTGTCTCTCGGACGACCCGGAGATCACCTCGGCGTTGATGGAAGTGGTTATGGCCGTATTCGGCGAGTAAAGAGGAAGAGCGGCGTGGAAGAACGCATCGGCATCCTGTGGCACCGTCTGATCAACCGCCTCGCGGTGCGGCGCTATCCTGCCGCGGCGGTGGAACTGACGGAGGTCTCGCGCGCCGTCGCGCTGCTGTTCCGCGCCCTCGGCGGCGACCACGGCGTCGCCCTTCAGGCCGGAGCGCAGACCCTGCACGGTGCCCGCCGAACGCTGCGGGCACGCCTCGCCGGCACCGACCGCAAGGCGGATCTGGCCTGGGTCGATGCGCAGGCGCTGCGCCTGCCGCCGGTCATCGATCTGTTGCCGGAAAAACGGTTGAATCGCGAGCTCTATCTGTGGCTCGCCGCCCTCTGTGCCCATGATGAAGATGCCGGTCTGCCGTGGTTTGCCCGCAACCAGGCGGCGACCGCCGCGGTGATCCGCGATTTCCCCGGATTGGCCGCGAGCTACCGGCGTCTGGTGGCGGCCACCATCGCCCTGCGTCCTGCGCCGGAAACGCTGACGCCGGATGAGGCGCGGCAGGAGCTGGCCGTCCGCGAGGCGCTGCGCGACCCCGGCGCGGTGGCGGAGCTGCCGCCCGCCCGCAAACCGCCGTACCCGGTGTTGTTGTGGCTGCGTCCCGAGGTGTCGCAACGGGGTACGCCGTCCGCCGGCGACATTCCGGAGCCGGCGCCGCAGCAGGAGACGGCCACCGTGCAGTCGGACAAGAAGCGGCGCCAGGGCGAACACGCCGAAGCGCCGGAGCGTAGCGGAGGGTTGCTGATATTTCGTCCGGAATCGATCTTCAGCTGGACCGAATACGCCAAGGTCGAACACGAGATCCAGGAAAATGAAGAAGAGGATCTGGCACAGGCCGCCGACGACCTGGATACGATCAGCATCGCCAGGGATCGCCGCAGCGTCGCCAAGAAGCTGCGCATGGAGCTGGACCTGCAACCTGCGGCACTAGACGATGCGCCGATCGAAGGCGACATGACGCTGCCCGAGTGGGACTACCGCACGCGGATGCTGAAGCCCGACCAGTGCCGGGTGACGATGCCGGCGGCGGAGGCGACCGAGTCCTGCGAGTTGCCCGAACACCTGAAGCGCAGCCGACGCCGCCTGAAGAAACAGTTCGACGCCCTGACGCCGGTGCGCCAGCGGCTCAAGGCGCAGCCCGAGGCCAACGAGATCGATCTCGATCCCTATATCCGTCATCGCGCCCACAGCGGCGGCGGCGAGACCCGTTTTTATCTGGATATGCGCAAACGCGAACGGGACCTCGCCTGCCTGCTGCTCGCCGACCTGTCGCTCTCCACCGAGGCGTGGATCGGCGGCGAGCAACGGGTGATCGACGTCATCCGCGACAGTCTGTTCCTGTTTTCCGAGGCGCTGTCGGTGACCAAGGATCGCTTCGCGCTGTACGGCTTCAGCTCGAAACGGCGCACCGATGTTCGTCTTCATACCCTCAAATCGTTCGACGAGAATTACAACGCCGCCGTGCGCGGCCGCATCAATGGCATCGCACCCGCCTATTACACTCGCATGGGTGCCGCCATCCGCCGCGCCAGCGACATCCTCGGCCGGCAGAAGTCGCGCGAGCGCCTGCTGCTCCTGCTGACCGACGGCAAACCCAACGACGTCGATCACTACGAGGGCCGTTATGGCGTGGAAGATACCCGCAACGCGCTGCTCGCCGCACGGCGGCAGGGACTGCGGCCGTTTTGCGTGACCATCGATCAGGAAGCGCACGAATATCTGCCGCATATCTTCGGCAAGAACAACTTCACCATCATCCGCAAGCCTTCCGAGCTGCCCTCCAGGTTGCCGTTGCTGTACGCTCATCTGGTGCGGTAGCGGCAATGTCGGGTGGGGGCAATGTTATCGTGATTGCCGCGCTTTTTTTTCATCCCGAACGGCAACCCCGACACATGAATCTTGCTGCGTGTCGTGAATTGACCGCATCGTCTACGGCGATATTCTTCACACGCTTATAAATACTGCCCGGCCCGGTCGGCTCAAGCACGAAAAGCAAAGCCGCCAGATAGCCGCGCAGGGTAGGCGGCCCCCAGGTAGGGGTCATCGACTCAAACCAATCGATGAACTTGTGGGGATTCTCCCCAGCGACGAGACCCATGCTTGGCCTTCTTCCGGTTCACCGGGGTGTCGTCCAGCGCCGTCTGCTCCCGGCAACGCTGACCCCGGTAGCGGAAGTCGAAGAACAGCTTCCCGTTCTGCGGACGGGCCCGGATACTACCCATGGCACACCCCTCCGTTGGCCATGGGCAGGGCCAAGGTGCCGGCCTGGGAGTGCTTGAACATGTCCCGCTCGATGGCTTCCCACAGGTACAGGATCTTCCGGCCGCCAAACGGGCGGATGTAATGGGTGCCCTCCAGCAGGACGGAGTCCTTGAGGCGCTCCCGGATGGTGCGGGGGTCGTATTTGATGCGGACGGCGAGTTCTTCGGTGGTCAGGTAGGTGTCGGTCATTGCGGTTACTCCTATTGGCTTCAAATGTAGCTATATGGCTACATGCGTATATGTATAGTAACACGCAACGTAGTATGCAAGTATTCTTTGTAGCTATTTGTTAGCCTCTGTCGGGTTCTTGAATACGGACGTAGCTCATATGCTTCGCTTCAAAATCAAAGAGATGATTGCCAAGAAGGAGTTCGAGGAGGGCCGGCGAATCACAATTGCCGAAGTTGCCGAAGGGGCAAGTATTCACCGCGTGACGCTTTCAAAAATGATCAACAGGCGTGGATTTAGTACCAGCACCGACCATATTGACGGCCTATGCCGCTACTTTGGATGTAGAGTCGAGGAGTTGGTTGAATACGTGCCAGATGAGCAAGTTAAGGATGCTGAATAGGTATGTGGCAGTTTGAGTTCTTCTCTGACCCGCTTGATGTTAGGCCGTTGTCCCTTAATCGCGCCACTAAGATACGGATTAGTGGCGTAATAATTGAATCGCGCCACTACATAGGCTAATGTGGCGCAATTCTAGGGTATTACGCCACCAGGAGGGACGGCATGGCTAGGCAGGTCCCTGAAGAAGAGCTTGAAGCAATCGTTCAGGCTGTTGCCAGAGCTGAATCAGCTGTCTCGATTGAAGACATCGCGGCTGCTTTGCCGGAGTTGCCACGACGCACGCTGCAGCGTCGCGTAGCAGCACTGGTTGAACAGGGACGGCTGGTACAGGTAGGTCGCGCCAGGGCGAGCCGCTATCGGGTGCCTGAGCGTAAGGGCAAGGTGTTTGATGCCGATACGACCGAAGGACCCGTTATTCGGGATGAGGCGGAAGCCCAGCTACCCGTCTCAGAGGAAGGCAAGTCGATACGGCAGATTATTCGCCGGCCGATCCAGCATCGCCAACCGGTCGGCTATCACCGGGAATTTCTGGATCAGTATCGGCCCAATCACAGCTTCTATCTCTCCGAGACATTGCGGCAGCGGCTTTTCGAGTTGGGGCGGTCAACGGGTGAGGGACAGCCTGCGGGTACCTATGCCAGGCATATCTGGAATCGACTACTGATCGATCTGTCATGGAACTCAAGCCGCCTGGAAGGCAATACTTATTCCCTGCTTGAAACAGAACGTCTCCTGGCGTTGGGTGAAGCGGCCGAAGGCAAGGACGCGCTGGAAGCGCAGATGATCCTGAACCACAAGGCGGCTATTGAGCTGTTGGTGGATCAAGCTGAGGACACGGGGTTCAACCGCTACACCGTCCTGAACTTGCATGCTTTGCTGGCGGATAACCTGCTAGGTGACCCACAAGCCGTAGGCCGCTTGCGCCAAATCCCGGTGACTATCGGGGGTACGGTGTATCATCCGCTGGAAGTGCCGCAGTTGATCGAAGAGTGCTTCGACCAGATTCTGGAAACTGCTGCCGCTATTGACGACCCCTTCGAGCAGGCATTCTTTGTGACGGTGCACATCCCCTATTTGCAGGCGTTTGAGGATGTGAACAAGCGGGTATCGAGATTGGCTGCCAACATCCCCCTGATACGTCATAACCTGTCCCCATTATCCTTTGTGGATGTGCCTGCACAGGCTTATATTGATGGCTTGCTGGCGGTCTATGAATTAAACCGAGTCGAACTGCTTCGCGATGTGTTTGTTTGGGCCTACGAGCGGTCGTGTGCCCGCTATGCCGCCGTCCGACGCTCCCTGGGGGAACCCGATCCATTTCGGTTGCGTCATCGAACCTTGATTGGAGAAACAATCACGGCGATCGTGGTCAAGCGCATGGATAAACGGCAGGCGACGGCGCACATCCGCAGCATGGCCGACGAAAAACTGGACGAGGCCGCCCGCATGCGTTTTGTTGAAGTGGTCGAGACAGAATTGATGAGCCTGCATGAAGGCAATATGGCGCGCTATCGGATCAGACCGTCTGAATATGCTGATTGGCGGAAGAACTGGAAATAGTCAATTGCAAAAGTCCATCAGGCACGTACACCGGGTCGGGCAAAACGGATGGGGAATCGGAAGTGGTCAAGCAGGGTGCAAGGGCACCGCTAATTGCGGGCGCGGTCGCTAACGCTCATGTTGCAGATGCATTGACAAGGGCCGCAGAAGGTGTGGGCACCAGATGGGCACAATTTGGGCACAGGCCGAAATCAGGGCACATTCGACGATTTTGGCTAACACTCATGAGCGTTAGCCGCGAACCGGATGGGTGTCGAGTGTTGGCGAATGGGGTTAGCGCTCAAGTCGATTTTGCATCACTTTTGTGAGCTATAACGGATTGATTCTGCGGAAATTGGCGCGCCCTAGAGGATTCGAACCTCTGGCCTCCACCTCCGGAGGGTGGCGCTCTATCCAGCTGAGCTAAGGGCGCGTGACGAGATTTTAACAGGTTTTGATAGCTAGCTTCCGTGCCCTTTTTGCCTCTGAGCGTTAGCTCCGGAGGGCAGCGCTCTATCCAGCTGAGCTACGGGCGCGTGGGACGGCATAGCTTACATGGCGGGGGGTGAGGAGTCCACGGGGGCTTGCGCCATCGGGAGGCGTTATGCGGTGACGGGCACCGACATGGTGCGGCCGCCCCCCTTGCGGAGGCGTATTTAGGCCGGTTTCGCCGGTTTTTCCATGGCACGTCACTTGCTTAGTTCTATTTGAACGGTGCTGGCCGGTACGCCGGGCCGTTTGTTCGTTCCTCCTAGACGATACTTTGATCAACGGCCGGCGCCTAGCGTCGGCCTTTTTTTATCGGAGACATGATGGATGCGCCGATGCGGGCAGGTTCGAGGGTGGCCGCTACGTCGCCGGTGTGCCGGGAGGGCGGCCGGTGGAGCTAAGGCTGTTTCGCACCCTATGGGGGTGTGACGTGCCGTACCGGCGTGCGGCCGCCGCGGCCGTCGCGGCCGGTTTCGCCGGCCTTGAGGGGCAGGCGCCGGCTGAGCCTTCGGCTTGGGCCGAACTGTCCGGCGCGCTGGCGGCGCACGGGTTGGACTACATTGCCGAGGTCACCACCGCGGGCGGCTATGTGCCCGAGCGACATGCCGGTCTTGAACACCACCTGAGCACCTTGGAGTTGGGTCTGCAGCGCTGCGCGGAGTTGCGCCCGCACTCGGTCAACTGTATCGGCGGCTGTGACGCCTGGTCCGAACCGCAAAGCATCGATTTCTTCGGCGCCGCCATCGAGTTGGCGGCGCGCTACGGCCTGCCGATCAGCTTCGAGACCCATCGCAGCCGCTCGCTGTTCAACCCGTGGGTGACACAGCGCATCGCGGAGGCCCTGCCGGCGTTGGAGCTGACGGCGGACTTCAGCCATTGGTGCGTCGTGTGCGAGCGGCTGCTCGACGATGACATAAATGTGATCGAGGCCATCGCGCCGCGGGTGCGCCACATCCACGGCCGGGTCGGTTACGACCAGGGGCCGCAGGTGCCGCATCCGGCGGCGCCGGAGTATGCACAGGCGCTGGCGGCGCATCAGCGCTGGTGGGAAATGATCTGGCGGGCGCAGCAGGCGCGGGGCTTTGTCTGTGCCACCATGACGCCGGAGTTCGGGCCGGACGGCTATCTGCACTGCCTGCCGTTCACCCAGGCGCCGGTGGCGGATCTGTGGGCGATCAATCGCTGGATGGGCGACACCGAGCGCGGGCATTTCGCCCGTTGGTCGGAGGCATGATGTCGCCGCTGCTTCCCGTTATCGTGCTGCTCGCCAGTGCCGTCATGTGGGGCGTCACCTGGATACCGCTGCGTTGGCTCAACGCCCTGGGCATCGGCGGGCCCCAGCTCAGTGCCGTGGCCTTCGGCGCCGCGGCGTTGCTGCTGTTGCCTTCGGCGCTGCGCCAGCGGCACCGGTGGCGTGCCCGCCCCTGGCTGCTGCCGGCGATGATGCTGCTGGGCGGTTTCGCCAATTTCGCCTTTACCCTCGCGCTCATCGACGGCGAGGTGATCCGGGTGATGATGTTGTTCTATCTGGCGCCGGTATGGGGCGTGCTGGGCGGGCGCCTCTTTCTCGGCGAACGGCTGGGCGCCCGGCGGTGGCTGGGTCTGCTGCTGGCCCTGGCGGGCGCGTTCCTGGTGCTGGGAGGGCCGGCGCTGTTCGCTACCGCGCCATCGATTAACGATCTGCTGGCCCTCGGCGCCGGTTTCAGTTTCGCCATGAACAACGTCGCCTGCCGCGCCGCGCAGGAGCTGCCGATGGTGAGCAAGCTGGCGGCGATGTTCCTCGGCTGCGCGGCCCTGGCCGGCGCTTATCTGTTGATCGGCGGCACGCCGCCGCCGTCGCTGGCGGTGTCGGCCTGGGGCTGGCTGCTCGGTTACGGCCTGCTGTGGATCGTGACGGCGACCCTGGCCACCCAATGGGCGGTGACCCACATGGAGGCCGGCCGGGCATCGATCATTCTCATCGCCGAACTGCTGGCGGCGGTGTCATCCGCGGCGTGGTTCGGCGGCGAGCGCATGGCGGCGCCGGAGCTGATCGGCGGCAGCCTGATCCTGCTGGCGACGCTGTTGGAGGCGTGGCGGTCGGCGCCGCGCGCGGATTCCTGACCCTTCCCCTGCCCCAATAGCGCACGTTGCGCCGCCGCGGCGCACCCGGTTTGTGCGTCACGGCGATCGACGCGCCGCGCCGTCGCCGGGTCATCCAAGCGTAACCTAATGATGTAACGTGCGTTTTCGTCTTCGGCCACGCGTGGCACATGGGTTGCACTTACGGTAATACGAAAAACAACTTTCGTATTACCAAGAGGGCAGGCCATGAAAATTAGTCTCAGGAAGGTTATCGGTTCGATCTTCGGCGCCGCGATGCTGGCCGCGTCGGCGCAGACCATCGCCGCGCCGCTGACAGTCGGGTACAGCGACTGGCCGGGTTGGGTCGCCTGGCAGGTAGCCATTCAGAAACACTGGTTCAAGCAGGCCGGCGTCGACGTCAAGTTCGAGTGGTTCGACTATTCCGCCTCCATGGACGCCTTCACGGCCGGCAAGCTGGATGCCGTGCTGATGACCAACGGCGACGCCCTGGTGACCGGAGCGGGCGGCGGCAAGAGCGCGATGATCATGCTTACCGATTATTCCAACGGCAATGACATGATCGTCGCCAAGCCGGGGATCACCTCCCTGGAGCAACTCAAGGGTAAGAAGGTGGCGGTCGAGGAAGGTCTGGTCGAACATCTGCTGCTGCTCGACGGACTCAAGAAGCACGGCATGAAGCAGAGTGACGTCACCCTGGTCAACGCCAAGACCAACGAGATGCCCCAGGTGCTGGCCAGCGGCGAAGTCGCCGCCATCGGCGCTTGGCAGCCGGTCGCAGGCGAGGCCATGCGTGCCCTGCCCGGTTCCCGCCCGGTCTACACCTCGGCCGACGAGCCCGGTCTGATCTACGACGTGCTGGCGGTCAACCCGGCCAGTGCCCAACGCCACCGCGCCCAATGGCTCAAGGTGATCAAGGTGTGGGATCGGGTCGTCAAGTACATCAACGATCCCAAGACCCAGCCCGACGCGGTGCGCATCATGGCTGCCCGGGTCGGCGTTTCGCCGCAGGTCTACCTGCCGCTGCTCAAGGGCACCAAGCTGCTGGATGTGGCTGCGGGCAAGAAGATATTCCAGAAGCACACCGGCTTCGGCTCGCTCTACGGCTCGTCCAAGGTCGCCGACGACTTCAACGTCGCCAACGGCGTCTACAAGACGCACCAGGACCTCGACGCCTACATCGATCCGTCCTTCATGAAGGCCGAATGACCTGTAACCGGACCGGCAGGACGGAGGAGCGAACATGAGCACGATCACCCAATGGTTGGGCAGCGGCGCCGACGTCGAGGCGCGCAGGCGCATGCTGCTGGGGCTCGGCTCGTTCCTCCTTCCCTTGCTGGTCTGGTGTCTGGTCAGTTACGTGCCGTTCGTCTGGCACCCGAAGATGTATGTCACCGCTCCCGGCGGCGTGGACTTTTTCCAGGTCGGCATGCTGGTCGACAAGCCCATGTTCCGGGAGGAGGTGGCCGACATGCAGAAGGCGCACCAGCCCCTGCCCGAGGGCTATGCCGCCAACCCGATCTACCTGCCTGCGCCCGGCGCCGTGGCCGAGGCCTTCTATAACGGCTTCGTCAATCCGCCGCAGACGAGCGACGTGCCGTCCATGCCCGCCAGCCTGTGGCACAGCATACAGGTCATCTTCTGGGGCTTCCTGATCTCGTCGCTGATCGGTGTGCCGCTCGGCATCCTGTCCGGCACCTACAGTGCCGTGGGACGCCTGAACGAACCGTTCGTCGAATTCTTCCGCTACCTGCCCGCGCCCGCGTTCGGCGCCCTGGCGGTCGCGGTGCTCGGCATCTACGACGGTCCCAAGATCGCCATCATCGTCATCGGCACCCTGTTTCAGCAGGTACTGATCATCGCCAACACCACGCGCAAGCTGGAGGTCACCATCATCGAGGCGGCCCGCACGCTGGGCACCAAACGGCTGGGCCTGCTGACCCGGGTGGTGGTGCCCGGCATCCTGCCGGACCTCTACCGCGACCAGCGCATCCTGCTCGGCTGGGCCTGGACCTACCTGATCGTGGCCGAGCTGATCGGCACCAGCTCGGGCATCACCTGGTTCATCACCCAGCAGGCCCGCTACCAGCATTTCGACAACGTATACGCCGCCATCATGACCATCGGCATCATCGGCTTCGGCACGGATCTGGTGCTGGGCCGGCTCGGCCGACGGTTGTTCCCCTGGGACAGCTCCCAGGATCGGCGCTGAGGAGCAAAGCATGAACCTGAGCGAATCCGCCCTGCCCGGCTATCGACACCAGTCGGAGGCCGTCCGGGCGCGCTTCGAGCGCATCCGGGCGCGCGAGGTGATTCTCGAAGTGCGCGGCCTGGGCAAACACTACCGCTCCCCGCAGGGCGAAACCGAGGCCCTGCGCGGCATCGACTTCAGTGTGCACCGGCGCGAATTCGTCTGCGTCATCGGTCCCTCGGGCTGCGGCAAATCGACCCTGATCCGTATCCTCGCCGGCCTCGACCATCATACCGAGGGCGAGGCGCTGCTCGACGGCAAGCCGATCAAGGGTCCGGGCCAGGACCGCGGCATGGTGTTCCAGGGCTATTCGCTGTTTCCCTGGCTGACGGTGAAGAAGAACGTGATGTTCGGCCCCCAGATGAACGGCCACGCCCGGGACGACGCGGAGCGGGATGCGCTGATGTGGCTGGAGCTGGTCGGCCTGGAGAAGTTCGCCGACGCCTATCCGCACCAGCTTTCCGGCGGCATGCGCCAGCGGGTGGCCATCGCCCGCGCCCTGGTCAACCAGCCGCGCATCCTGCTGATGGACGAGCCGTTCGGCGCGCTCGACGCCCAGAGCCGCGCCAAGATGCAGTCGCACCTGATCGACATCTGGAAGAACATCGACATCACCGTGCTGTTCATTACCCACGACCTGGACGAGGCGATCTATCTGGCCGACCGCATCCTGGTGCTCAAGGCGCATCCCGGCGAGGTCCAGGAGGTGATCGAGGTGCCGGTGCCGCGACCGCGCACGCCCGGGCAGTTTTCGTCGCCCGAATTCCTCGCCACCAAGGCGCGCCTGGAGCAGCTCATCCATCCCGCGGCCGAACCCGAGTCGGACGACGAGCAGAAGGTGAAGCCGCACCTGATCCGCTTGACCGACGTACACGACAACGTGGAATGACGCCATGCACTGGTCCGAACTCCCCTGGTCCGAGATCCCCGACGTGCTGGCGCAGTGCGACGGCGCCGCCATCCTGCCGGTGGGCGCCACCGAACAACACGGCCCGCACCTGGGCACCGGCGTCGACTGGGTGATCGCCGAGCGGCTGTGTGCCGCCGTTGCGGAACGCACCGGCGTGCCCATGCTGCCGACGCTGCCCTACGGCTGCTCCCTCGGCCATTCGCAACGCTGGCCCGGCACCATCGCGCTGCAGCCGAAGACGCTGATTGACCTGGTGAAGGAGATCGGCGACTGGGCCTACGCCTCCGGCGTGCGCCGCCTGTTCATCGTCAACAGCCATGTCACCAACCAGGCCCCGCTGCGCTGCGCGCTGGAGATGCTGCGCGCCGAACACGACGACCTGATGGTGGCGCTGCTGGGCACTGCCACGCTCAGCCCGCGGGTGCGCGAACGCCACTTCGCCGATGCCGGCGATTGGCACGCCAACGAGGCGGAGACCGCGCTGATGCAGGCGGTCGCGCCGCAGCTGGTGCGCGCAGAGAAGATTGCCCGCGCCGACGATCCGGATCGCACCGGCGCGAGCGTGTTTGCCCATCCGGTCAACCGTACCAGCAGCAACGGCGTCACCGGATACCCGAGCCGCGCCAGCAAGGCGGCCGGGCAAGAGTTGTATGACTGGATGGTGGAAGACCTCGCCGCACTGATAACGCGGGGCGTGGCGGAACAGCCGCCGCTGCCCCACTCCTACTTCGAACAAGTGATACCCGACCACGGAACCTGATCCCATGAAGAGCGCTGCCGAGATCCAGAAGATTCAACAGGAGCTGAAAGCGAAGGGCGTGAAGTATTGCCTGGGCGCCTATGTGGATATCCACGGCATCCCCAAGGGCAAGGTGGTGCCCATCGATCACCTGGAGCACATGGCCCACGGCTCCGAGCTCTACACCGGCTACGCGTTGGACGGCCTGGGTCAGAAACCCAACGACGACGAGATTGCCTCGGTGCCCGACCTCGACCACATCATCCAGCTGCCGTGGCGGCCGGAGGTGGCGTGGATGCCCGCCGACAACACCTTCAAGGGCGAGCCCTATCCGCTCAACACCCGCGTCGCGCTGAAGCGGCAGATGGCGCAGGCCGCCAAGCTCGGCTTCGGCTTCAACCTCGGCATCGAGGCCGAGGTATTCGTGTTGAAGCAGAACGAAGACGGCACGCTGTCGGTGCCCAATCCCGACGACAAGCTGCGGAAACCCTGTTACGACGCGCGCGGCTTCCTCGATCAGTTCACCTGGCTCGACAAGATGGCCACCACCATCAACGACCTCGGCTGGGACCTCTATTCGCTGGATCACGAGGACGCCAACGGCCAGTTCGAATTCGACTTCAAGTATGCCGACGGCCTCACCACCTGCGACCGCTTCGTCTTCCTGCGCCTGATGGCCAAGGAGTACGCCAGGCAGGAGGGACTCGTCGCCACCTTCATGCCCAAGCCGTTCGCCGACAAGACCGGCAACGGCGCCCACTTCAACATGTCGCTGTACGATCCCGACAGCGGCAAGAATCTGTTTGCCTGCGATCCGCAGGACGACCCGCGCGGCCTCGGTCTCACCGAGCTGGGTTATCACTTCATCGGCGGCGTCATCAAGCACGGCAAGGCGCTGTGCGCGGTCTACTCGCCGACGGTCAACAGCTACAAGCGTCTGGTGCGCCAGGGCGACATGCCGTACTTCACCTGGGCGCCGGTGTTCAACTCCTTCGGCTCCAACAACCGCACCAACTCCGTGCGCGTACCCATGGGCGGCGGCCGCTGCGAGTCGCGCAACGCCGACGGCGCCGTGAATCCCTACCTCGCCGCCGCGCTGGTGCTGGCCGCCGGTCTCGACGGCGTGCGCAACAAGATCGATCCGGGCAGGCCGCAGGAGGACAACCTGTACGAGCTGTCCGAGGCGGAACGCGCCGCGCGCGGCATCGAGTTCCTGCCGCGCACCCTGGCGGAGGCGCTGGACGCCTTCGAGGCCGACCCGTTCGTCGTCGAGGCGCTGGGCCAGGAACTGCGCGACGAGTTCCTCAAGTACAAGCGCCAGGAGTGGACCGCCTATCACCAGACCATCTCGGCCTGGGAGATTGAGCGTTACAGCCACCTGTTCTGATGCGCCGGGCACACGCCATTCAGCGCGACACGGACCACACTATGTTGCAGCATTGGATCGAGCGATTGGAGAGAGCGCCATGAGCATCAACGGCGGCGGGGTGACCCGCATCAGCGTCTCCCTGCCCGAGCCGCTGTCGCGCCAGCTCGACGAGCTGGTGCGGCAGCGCGGCTTCGAGAGCCGCTCGCAGGCCATCGCGGAAATGATCAGTCATCAGGTGACCGCCCATAAGAAGGAACAGGGCAACGAGATCATGGCCGGTACCATCACCCTGCTCTACGATCACTCCACCCCCCGGTTGCAAAAGGCCCTGGCGGATCTGCAACACGAGCATGTGGAAGAGGTGATCAGCTCCCTGCACGTGCACCTGATGCACTCGCAGACCATGGAGGTGATCCTGGTGCAGGGACCTGCCGCCATGCTGCAACTCATCGCCGACAAGATGATCACCAACCGCGGCGTCATCTCCGGCAAGCTGCAACTGACCACTACCCTGATCCCGCAGCTGCACCTGCCGCACGAGCGGCGCAAGAACGCGGGCTGACGTGGGCGCCAAAAGGCGCATCGTGGCGCAACGGCGCCCTGAGTTGGTGCAGTAACGCTGCCGCGGGCAGCCAATATCGCGGCAAGACCGCTTCCGTGCGTCACTGGCGCACTGGCATAGCGCTTGCCTAGTGGGTAATACGAATTCGTTGATTGTTAATACCGCCGGCGTGTCCGGCGTATGACCCGGCAGGAGGAATCTCATGAGCGATATCAGCGTGGCGCAGCCGATCGAACAGCAGCGGCTGCTGTGGGAGGAGGAGGTGCCGGGCGGCGCGCACTGGTCCGGCGTCCTGCGCCGCGGCACCACCCTGCGCCTCACCGACACCGAAGGCGGCGCCAACGTCGCGCTGCTGCTGTTCAACCAGGAGGAGAAGCTGGAGCGCTACAACATGGCCGACACCCTCAAGGCGCAGCACACCGCGCACCTGAGCCGCGGCTATGTCTGCTATTCCGACATGGGGCGCGTGCTCTGTTCCATCACCGCCGATACCGTCGGTTGGCACGACCCCATGAGCGGCGTGTTGGACGCGCACCAGGTGGCGGCCAAGTACGGCGTGCACCGCTTCCAGGAGTTTCGCAACGGCATGTACCGTAACGCCCGCGACGGCATGCTGATCGAGATGGCCAAGTACGGTCTGGGCAAGCGCGACTTCGTCGCCAACATCAATCTGTTCAGCAAGGTGACCGTGGAGCCCGACGGGCGCATGGTGTTCAACCCCGGCAACAGCAAGGCCGGCGACTACGTCGAGCTGCGCTTCGAGATGAACGCGCTGGCGGTGCTCTCCACCTGCCCGCATCCGCTCGATCCCAACCCGGAGTATGCGCCAAAGAAGGTGCGGCTGGGCGCGTGGCGCTCCGAGCTGCCGGGCGTCGACGACTACTGCCGCAACTTCCGCCCGGAAAACACGCGCGGTTTCCATAACACCGAAGTCCTGTTCCGCTGAAGGAGGCAAGCATGAGCATTATCGAAAGTACGCTGGTGCCGGAGCAGGCGGTCTACGACTACACCATTCCCGCGGGCGAGCCGTGGATCTACGAGGTGAAGCAGGGGCAGTTGATCCGCATGGTGGATCTGGAGGGCAACCAGGCGGTGGATACGCTGTTCTACAACGCCCGCGACCCGAGCGAACGCTACGACGCCCAGGCCACCATCCGTGCCCAGGGCAACATCTATCTCAGCACCGGCTCGGTGCTGCTCTCCACCGAAGGGCGGCCGCTGCTCACCGTCGTCGCCGACACCTGCGGCCGTCACGACACCCTGGGCGGCGCCTGTGCCGCCGAGAGCAATACCGTGCGCTATGCGCTGCGCACCCGCTACATGCACAGCTGCCGCGACAACTACCTCATCGCGATGACCGAGTGGGGCGACGACCTGAACAAGCGCGACCTCACCAGCAACATCAATTTCTTCATGAACGTACCGGTGACCGAAGAGGGCGGCCTCACCTTCGAGGACGGCATCTCCGCGCCGGGCAAGTACGTCGAGCTGCGCGCCGAGATGGACGTCATCGTCCTCATCTCCAACTGCCCGCAGCTCAACAATCCGTGCAATGCCTACAACCCGACCCCGGCGCGCATCCTGATCTGGGACGCGGCGTAAAAGCAAAAGCGGCTAACCACGGGGCACGGGGAACACAGGGAAAACCATGTTATGGTTTTTTGCATTCACATCCCCGCGCGCCCCGTGTTCCCCGTGGTTATAAGTCTTCGGAGTGAATGATGTTTTCGAAAGTATTGATCGCCAATCGCGGGGCCATCGCCTGCCGCATCATCCGTACCCTGAAGCAGATGGGCATCGCCTCGGTGGCGGTCTACTCGGAGGCGGATCGCCACTCGCTGCACGTGCGCGAGGCGGACGAGGCGATCTGCGTCGGGCCGGCGCCGGCCGCCGAGAGCTATCTGCGCCAGAGCGTGATCCTCGATGCCGCGCAGCGCAGCGGCGCGCAGGCGATCCATCCCGGCTACGGCTTCCTCAGCGAGAACGCCGCCTTTGCCGAGGCGTGCGAGGCGGCGGGCATCGCCTTCATCGGCCCGACCCCGCAGCAGATGCGCGACTTCGGCCTCAAGCACACCGCACGCGAACTGGCTCAGGCCAATGATGTTCCGCTGCTGCCGGGCAGCGCGCTGCTCGACGACGTGGTCCATGCCTGCGCCGAGGCGACGCGCATCGGTTATCCGGTGATGTTGAAGAGCACCGCCGGCGGCGGCGGAATCGGCATGCAGCTGTGCTGGAGCGAGCAGGAACTGGTCGATGCCTTTCACTCGGTGGAGCGGCTGGCGCGCAACAATTTTTCCCAGGGCGGCATCTTCCTGGAGAAATATGTCGAGGTCGCCCGTCACATCGAGGTGCAGATCTTCGGCGACGGCGCCGGCAACGTGGCGGCACTGGGTGAGCGCGACTGCTCGGTGCAGCGGCGCAACCAGAAGGTGATCGAGGAGACGCCGGCGCCGGGGCTGAGCGACGCGATCCGCGCACGCCTCTACGCCGCGGCGATCAAGCTGGGCCAGGCGGTGAACTACCGTTCCGCCGGTACCGTCGAGTTCGTGTTCGACGTGAAGAGCGGCGAATTCTATTTCCTGGAGGTGAACACCCGCCTGCAGGTGGAGCACGGCGTCACCGAGAAGGTGAGCGGCGTCGACCTGGTGGAGTGGATGGTGCGCACCGCCGCCGGCGAGCCGCCCGCGCTCAACAGCTACGTGCACAGGCCCGTCGGCCACTCGGTGCAGGTGCGCCTCTATGCCGAGGACCCAGGCAAGAACTTCCAGCCCAGCAGCGGCCTGCTCACCGAGGCGATCTTCCCGCACACCCTGCGCGTCGACACCTGGGTGGAGAGCGGCAGCGAGGTCTGCGCCTACTACGACCCGATGATCGCCAAGGTGATCAGCCACGCGGCCACCCGCGAGCAGGCCATCGCAACGCTCGACGCAGCGCTGGCGAACACGCGCCTCTACGGAATCGAGACCAATCTGGCCTATCTGCGCCAGGTACTGAACGACGCGGTGTTTGCCGAGGGACGCCAGTACACCCGCTATCTCGGCAGCTTCGTCTTCGCGCCGCGCACGGTGGAGGTGCTGCAACCGGGCACGCAGTCGATGATCCAGGATTATCCCGGCCGCGTCGGTTACTGGGACGTGGGCGTGCCGCCCTCCGGTCCGATGGACCACTACGCGTTTCGCCTCGCCAACCGCATCGTCGGCAACGGCGAGGACAGCGCGGCGCTGGAGCTCACCGTCACCGGACCGACACTGCGTTTCAACACGCCGACGGTGATCGCACTGACCGGTGCCGTGATGAAGGCGGAACTGGACGGCGCACCGATCGACTACTGGCAGCCGATCGCGGTGAATGCGGGCAGCGTGCTGAAGCTGCGCGGCATCGAAGGGGGCGGCAACCGCACCTATCTCGCCGTACAGGGTGGCTTCGACGTACCCGACTACATGGGCAGCAAATCCACCTTCACCCTCGGCCAGTTCGGCGGCCACGGCGGACGCGTGCTGCGCGTCGGCGACGTGTTGCGCCTCAATGCCAACGCCGCGGACCTCGGCGCATGCGCGCCCGCGCCGCAGGCGCTGGTGCCCGACTACGGCGCCACGTGGGAGGTGGCGGTGATGTACGGTCCGCACGGCGCGCCCGACTTCTTCACCGACGAGGACATCGCCACCTTCTTCGCCACCGAGTGGGAGGTGCACTACAACTCCTCGCGCACCGGCGTGCGCCTGATCGGCCCCAAGCCGCAGTGGGCGCGCAAGGACGGCGGCGAGGCGGGCCTGCATCCCTCCAACATTCACGACAATGCCTATGCCATCGGCGCGGTGGATTTCACCGGCGACATGCCGGTGATCCTCGGTCCCGACGGCCCCAGCCTGGGCGGCTTCGTCTGCCCGGTCACCATCGTGCAGGCGGAGTTGTGGAAGGCCGGCCAGTTCCGTCCCGGCGACAAGGTGCGCTTCAAGGCCATCGACGTGGCCGAGGCCAACCGGCTGGAGCAGGCGCAGGATGCGGCGATCGAGGCGCTGGCTGCGGTCGAGCTGCAACCGCAGGCGTTCGTGGCCGCCGGCAGCGAGGCGCAGCCGGTGCTGCAGCGCGTCGAGGCGCAGGCCGATCGTCCCGCGGTGGTCTATCGCCAGGCGGGCGATCGCTACCTGCTGATCGAATACGGCCCGCTGGTGCTGGATCTCGAATTGCGCTTCCGGGTGCAGGCACTGCTGCAACACCTGCACGCACAAAACCTGCCGGGCATCATCGACATGACGCCGGGCATCCGCTCGCTACAGGTGCACTACGATGCGCGCATCGTGCGCCAACACGAACTGCTGGAGCGGCTGATCGCCGCCGAGGCGCAGCTGCCGTCGGTGGACGACATGGTGGTGGAGTCGCGCATCGTGCACCTGCCGCTCTCCTGGGACGACCCGGCCACGCGCCTGGCCATCGACAAGTACATGCAGTCGGTGCGCCCCGATGCGCCGTGGTGCCCGAGCAACATCGAGTTCATCCGCCGCATCAACGGCCTCGATTCCATCGACGAGGTGAAGCGCATCGTGTTCGAGGCGAGCTACCTGGTGATGGGGCTCGGCGACGTCTATCTGGGTGCGCCGGTGGCGACGCCGCTCGATCCGCGCCATCGCCTGGTCACCACCAAGTACAATCCGGCGCGCACCTGGACGCCGGAAAATGCCGTCGGTATCGGCGGCGCCTACATGTGTGTCTACGGCATGGAGGGGCCCGGCGGCTACCAGTTCGTCGGGCGCACGGTGCAGATGTGGAACCGCTACCGCCAGACCCGGAACTTTACCGACGGCAAGCAGTGGCTGCTGCGCTTCTTCGATCAAATCCGTTTTTATCCGGTGGACGGCGACGCGCTGATGCAGATGCGCGACGAATTTCCCCACGGCCGGGTCGAGGTGAAGGTGGAACGCAGCGAGCTGCGCCTGGCCGACTACCGCCGCTTCCTCGCCGACAACGACAGCGCCATCGTCGCATTCAAGCAGAAGCAGCAGGCCGCATTCGAGGCCGAACGCGAGCGCTGGGAACAGAGCGGACAGGCGCACTACGACAGCGACCCGGCGGGCGATGCCGCCGCTACGGATGCGGCGCTCGATATCCCGCCCGGCTGCATCGCCGTCGCCTCGCCGGTGACCGGCAGCGTCTGGCACATCCCGATCAACGCCGGCGATCGCGTCGCGCTGGATCAGGAACTGGTGGTGGTGGAGGCGATGAAGATGGAGATCCCCATCAACGCCGACGAGGCGGGCGAGGTGGTGGAGGTGTTGTGCGCCCAGGGCAGTCCGGTCTCCGCCGGCCAGGCCCTGGTGATTATCCGGCCGGAGGCCTGATATGGAGTTGCCACTGGATATCGCCAGCCTGCGCGCGGGTTATCGCAGCGGCCGTCACACGGTGCGGCAGGTATTGGACGAAGTGCTGCGGCGCATCGACGACGCGCCCGAACTCAATGTCTGGATCACGCGTCTGAGCCGCGAGCAGGTGATGGCCTATGCGGATCGTCTCGCCGACAGCACTCCAGACGCGTTGCCGCTCTACGGCATTCCGTTCGCCATCAAGGACAACATCGACCTGGCCGGCATACCGACCACCGCCGCCTGTGCCGAGTACGCCTACACGCCGACCGAGTCCGCCTTCGTGGTGCAACGCCTGATCGATGCCGGCGCCATCCCGCTCGGCAAGACCAATCTCGATCAGTTCGCCACCGGCCTCAACGGCACGCGCTCGCCCTACGGCGTCTGCGCCAATCCGTTCAATCACGATTACATCGCCGGCGGCTCGTCGTCCGGTTCGGCGGTGAGCGTGGCGCAACGGCTGGTGAGTTTCGCGCTCGGCACCGACACCGCAGGCTCCGGCCGTGTGCCGGCCGCCTACAACAACCTCATCGGCCTGAAGCCGACGCGCGGCCTGGTGTCGACCCGCGGCGTGGTGCCCGCCTGCCGCTCCCTCGACTGCGTGTCGGTGTTTGCGCTCAATGCGCAGGACGCGCAGAGCGTGTTCGAGGTTGCCGCGGCGTTCGATGGCGACGAGCCGTTTGCGCGCGCTGCGCAGACGCCGCACCTCGGCAGTCGCGGCATACCGGCGCAGGGTTGGCGTTTCGGCGTGCCGCGCGCCGGCCAGCTCGCCTTCTTCGGCGATAGCGAGTATGCACGATTGTTTTCACAGTCGGTGCGGCAGCTGGAACAGCTCGGCGGTCTCAAGGTGGAGATCGATTTCACGCCGTTTCTGGATGCCGCACGCCTGCTCTACGAGGGGCCATGGGTCAGCGAACGCTATGTCGCCATTGAAGGCTTCATGGAGCGGCACGCCGACGCTCTGCTGCCGGTGACGCGCAGCATCATCGGGGGGGGTGCGAAACCGAGCGCAGCCGATGCCTTCAAGGCCGGCTATCGCCTGGCCGAGCTGCGCCGCGTCAGCGAGCGGGTGTGGGGGGAGGTGGACGTGATCCTGACGCCCACGGCGGGGACCCACTACACCATTGCGCAAATGTTGGAAGATCCAATCAAGTGCAACAGCGACCTCGGCTATTACACCAACTTCATGAACCTGCTCGACCTGGCCGCGGTCGCGGTGCCGAGCGGCTTCCAGGCCAACGGTCTGCCGTTCGGCATCACCCTGACGGCGCCTGCCTTTACCGATCGTGATCTGCTGGCGCTCGCCGCCCGGCTGCACGCCGCCGCCGGCACCGGGGCCGGGGTGACGCGGATGACGCTAACGCCGCCGCCGCCGCCGCAGGCGCCTGCAGGCGAGCTGTCGCTTGCAGTGTGCGGCGCCCATATGAGCGGCCTGCCCCTCAATCACGAACTGACTGCGCGTGGCGGCCGTTTGCTCAGCCGCACCACCACCTCCGCCGACTATCGTCTCTATCTCCTTCCGGGCGGACCGCCGCAGCGTCCGGGACTGGTGCGCGTGGACGGCGGCGGCGCGATGATCGAAGTGGAGGTTTGGGCGCTTCCCGCAGCGCAGGTCGGCAGCTTCATGGCCGGTATCCCGGCGCCCCTAGCCATCGGCCGCGTACAGCTGGCCGACGGCGCATGGACATCCGGTTTCGTGTGCGAGGGCTATGCCCTCGCCGCCGCGCGCGAGGTGACGGCGCTGCGGGGATGGCGTGCATTCCTGAACGGAAAATAGGCGACTCCCACCCTGTCTCAGGTGATTTCCGGCAGCTTCTGCCTGCGGGGTCAACGCTCTATCCGGCTGAGCCGGGGGCGCGGAATGCGTCCACGGCCGTGCTTGTCGCGCATGCGGCCGGCAGAAAACCGGAGCAATCTCTGCGCTACCCATCAATTTAACGCCAATCTTACCCATCCTTCACCGATTGCCATACGTTAAATGAAAGACCATGTGTTTTCTCAGATTATCGGAAGTAATCTTCCGCGAAGTCGAACCAATCGCCATAGGGGCGGACGCCAACAACGATGTAAGGAGCAAGTAATGAGCGAGAAAGCCAGCACCTATTTCTTCACCTCCATTGTGGCCTTCGCAGTGATAGTCGGCGGCCTGGTCAGCGTCGTCTACTTCAGCGTCTCGCATTTTATCCTGGGGGGTTAATCACCCTTTTTGGGCAGGGGGCAGGTGGCTCGGCGGCACCCGGAGAGTCGGTGGCCGACAACGGGGTACGCATCTCCGGTGTGCCTCGGCGGCCCGCTTCCCCCTGATACCAAACCTCACGAATTCTTGACTTTTTGCAGGTTTTCACCGCAAAACGCTGCCGTTATACTACGCCCCCATTTCCAAGCTGCGCAGTAATGTATAGGACAATCACGCCGCGGCAGCGCACCGCTAATCGTTCGAGGGGGTAGGTCGTGAGCGAAAAAACCAATTGCTATATGTTTAATTCCATTTTGTGGTTTGCCATCATCGTCGGCGGCCTGGTTGCGCTGGTGATGACGCTGGATGCGCCGATCCTCCATGGTTCAGGTGCGCCCGTCGGCGCCGCCATGACGCCTGCGGCGATCGACGCCCGCATTGCGCCGGTTGGTGTTCTGAATACCGGTGCCGCGATCGCCGCCGCTCCGGCACCTGCGCCCGCTACGACCGCGGCAGCCGCCGGCGGTGCCCGTTCCGGCAGCGTCATTTTCCACTCGGTCTGTTTTGTCTGTCACGCCACCGGCGCAGCCGGCGCTCCCAAGGTGGGCGATAAGGCGGCCTGGAAGCCACGCATCGCCAAGGGCATCGATACGCTGTGGAATCACGCGATTCATGGTTTCCAGAGCAACGGTCTCACCATGCCGCCGCGCGGCACCTGCGGCAACTGCTCCGATCAGGAGTTGAAGAACGCCATCGAGTACATGATCTCCAAGAGCAAATAGGCATTGGCGGTAACAGCAAAAAAGGAGGCCGGGATTTCCCGGCCTCCTTTTTTGTACATGGAGGGTCTGGAGCGGTGTCGCCGCATAGAAAACCTTGATAACAGTTGACTGTATTGATTTGGTATTGCTGCTAACTTAAGAAGTAGAGGCCGGTGTGTCCCATACCGGACATGCATCGCGGCGGCAAGACAAGGAGGCGATGGTCATGCGGCGCCCCTACCTGGAACATCATATTTCCCCCACCTCACTTCCCGAGATCCATCGTATCGAAGCGATCCGCCCCTGGTTCTGGTTGGCGCAGGCGTGGCTCGACTTTTCCGATGCGCCGGCAGTCAGCATCGCCTACGGTCTGGCGGTGACCTTGGTATTCGAGGTGATCACGCTGGTGTTCGGCGTGCGCGGCGCCTACCAATGGGTCATCGGCATCATGGCCGGCTTCGTGCTGGTGGCCCCGGTGTTGGCGGTAGGTCTGTACGAGATCAGCCGCCGTCTGGAGGGTGAACTCGAGGTTGGCCTGCGCGACACGGTGCACGGCTGGCACCATAACAGTGGCTCGATCCTGGCCGTGGGAGTGGTGCTGGTACTGCTGCTGATGAGCTGGTTCATGGTGTCGCTGCAACTGGTGGCGGTGCTGGTGCAGAAAGCGGGCGTGGTGTCGACGATATTCGCCAACGGCGGCGACTTGGCGACCTTCCTGTTCTCAATCTCCTGGCCGATGGTGGTAGCGTTCGCTGCAACCGGGTTGGTGGCGGCGGTGGTGGCGTTTATGCTCAGCGCGCTGTCGGTACCGATGCTGATGGATCACGACGACATGGACGTGATCAGTGCCATGGCGACCAGTGTCCGCGCGGTGCTGTTGAACTGGCGGCCGATGTTGTTGTGGGCGGCGATCATCGTGGGTTTCACCGCCCTCAGCGTAGTGCCGCTCTACCTCGGACTCATTGCCACCTTTCCCTTGCTGGCCTACGCCACTTGGCACGGCTATCGCGAGATTATCGGCGACTAAAGAACAGAGCGACGAGATACCGGGGCACGAGTGCGCGGCGCGCACGCCGCTTAAATTGTCTTCTCCGCAGAATCTGTCTGCCGTCGTAGGCCCGATAGAGCGCAGCGGTATCGGGCGGACCATGTCGGACATCGCGGTGCGATGTCCGGCCTACATTGCCAGAGCAGCGGCGCACCCAGATCCTGCGCTAAAGGAAGAACAGAGGGACGAGGGAAAGAGTGTGCGGCGCGCACCCTGTTTTTAAACTTAGCGCGAGCGCAGCGAGCGCCATCCCTCGTATCTCGCCCCTGTTTCCTGGACCCTTGTTCATCCTCCCAACATTCCCTTGAGATTGGCCAATTGTGCGCGGCCGCGCTCCTGTCGCTCCTCGGCGGGCAGCTCGACGCCGGCGCCTTCCCATTCCAGGTCCTCCTGCGGCAGCTCTTCCAGAAAGCGGCTCGGTTCGCAGCGCACCAGTTCGCCGCCGCGGCGGCGGCGGGTGGCGACGGTGAGGGTGAGGGTGCGCTGGGCGCGGGTGATGCCGACGTAGGCGAGGCGGCGCTCCTCTTCGATGGTCTCCTGCTCGATGCTGTTGCGGTGGGGCAGCAGCTCTTCCTCCATCCCCACCAGGAACACGTGAGGGAATTCCAATCCTTTGGCCGCATGCAGCGTCATCAGGCGCACGCTGTCGCCGGCACCCTCGTCGTCGTTGCGATCGAGCATATCGATCAGGCAGATCTTGTTCACCAGCAGGGTGATGTCCGGCTCCCCGCCCTCTTCCTGTTCGGTCATGCGCTTGAGCCAGGCGAGCAGTTCGTAGACGTTCTGCATGCGCCGTTCCGCCGCCTTGAGGTCGCGCGAATCGTCGCGCAGGTAGGTTTCGTAGTCGATCTCGCGCACCAGGTCGTGCACCGCCGCCACCGGGTCGCCGCGCCGGGCGCGGTCGCCGATGTCCACCAGCCAGTGGACGAAGCGCTCCAGCCGTTCGTGGGCGCGTTCGGAGAGGTGCTGCTTGAGGCCCAGTTCGAAGCTGGCGGTGAACAGGCTGATGCCGCGCTCGCCGGCGTAGGCGCCGAGTTTTTCCAGGGTGGCCGGGCCCAGTTCGCGCCGGGGCGTGTTGACGATGCGCAGGAAGGCGGTGTCGTCGTCGGGGTTGATCAGCAGTTTGAGGTAGGCCATCAGATCCTTCACCTCGGCGTAGGCGAAGAACGAGGTACCGCCGGAGAGCTGGTAGGGGATGCGCTGTTCGCGCAGCGCTTTCTCGAACAGCCGCGACTGGTGGTTGCCGCGGTAGAGGATGGCGAAGTCGCGAAAGTCGGTGCGCTGCTGGAAGTGCTGATGGATCATCTGTGACACTACCTTGAGGGCCTCGTCCTCCTCGTCGGCGCAGGAGACGATGCGGATTGGATCGCCGTGGCCCAACTCGCTCCACAGCCGCTTGTCGAACACGTGCGGATTGTTGGCGATGAGCTGGTTGGCCGCCTTGAGGATGCGGCCGGTGGAGCGGTAGTTCTGCTCCAGCTTGATCACCTCGAGGCGCGGGAAGTCGGTGTTGAGCAGCGCCAGGTTTTCCGGCTGGGCGCCGCGCCAGGAATAGATCGACTGGTCATCGTCGCCCACCACGGTGAGCGCGCCGCGGGCGCCCACCAGCAGCTTGACTAGCTGGTACTGGGTGGCGTTGGTGTCCTGGTATTCGTCCACCAGCAGGTAGCGGATGCGGTTCTGCCACTGCTCCAGCACCTCGGGGTGCTGCGAAAACAGCAGCACCGGCAGCATGATCAGGTCGTCGAAATCGAGGGCGTTGTAGGCCTTGAGGTGGCGATTGTATTCGCCGTAGAGCAGCGCCGCGCGCATCTCGCCGTCGCTGCCGGCCAGGGTTACCGCCTGCTCCGGCGTGACGAAGGCGTTCTTCCAGCGCGAGACCTGCTGGTGCAGCTCCTTGAGCAGCTCTTCGTTGATGTTTTCGCGGCGCAACAGCTCCTTGAGCAGCGAGGCGCTGTCCTGAGCGTCGAAGATGGAGAAACTTGGTTTATAGCCGAGCAGTTTGCCTTCGCGCCGGATGATGTCGAGGCCGAGGGTGTGGAAGGTGGAGACGCGCAGGCCGCGGCCCTCCTTGCCGGCCAACAGCTTGCCGACGCGCTCCTTCATCTCCCGCGCTGCCTTGTTGGTAAAGGTGACGGCCGCGATATTCTTCGGCGAGATGCCGCACGACTGGATCAGGTAGGCGATCTTCTGGGTGATGACGCGCGTCTTGCCGCTGCCGGCACCGGCCAGCACCAGCAGGGGGCCGTCGATATAGCGCACGGCGTCGCGTTGGCGGGGATTGAGATCGGACACGGGAGACTCGGACTGCGGATTGCAGGCCATTGTAACAGCGCGCCTCCGTCGGTGAGCAAGGTTTAACGGCGGGGACGGCGGATTGTATCAACCGCGCTCCCGATCCAGGCGGCGGTAGCCGATCGCCTCGGTGAGATGGGGCTGTTCGATGCGATCGCTCTGCGCCAGGTCGGCGATGGTGCGGGCCATGCGCAGGATGCGGTAGTAGGCGCGGGCCGACAGTCCGAGCCGATCCAGCGCCATATCCAGCAGGTCGAAGCCTTTGTCGTCCAGCGGGCACAGCCGGGTGCAGTCGCGGTTGCTCAGCGCTGCGTTGGGTTTGCCCTGGCGTTCCAACTGAAGCCCGCGAGCCGCCGCCACCCGTTGTCGTACCACGGCGGTCGACTCGCCGGCCCGTTCGGCACGCAGCTCCGGCTGCGCCAGACTGGGTACCTCCACGTGCAGGTCGATGCGGTCGAGCAGCGGGCCGGAGATCCGGTTACGGTAGCGCAGCACCTGTTCACGCGAACAGTGACAGCGCCCGGAGGGGTGGCCGAGATAGCCGCAGGGGCAGGGGTTCATCGCCGCCACCAGCTGGAAGCGCGCCGGGAATTCGGCTTGGCGCGCCGCGCGCGAAATGGTAATGCGCCCGGACTCCAGCGGCTCGCGCAGCACCTCCAGTACGCGGCGATCGAATTCGGGCAGCTCGTCCAGGAACAGCACGCCGTTGTGTGCCAGCGAGATCTCGCCGGGACGGGGGTGGCTGCCGCCCCCCACCAGCGCCACGCCGGAGGCGGTGTGGTGTGGGGTGCGGAAGGGACGCAGGCGCCAGTGGCCGGGGGCGAAGCCCTGGTCGCTGATGGAGGCGAGGGCGGCGGTCTCCAGCGCTTCCTGGTCGGTCATCGGCGGCAGGATGCCGGGCAGGCGACCGGCGAGCATGGTCTTGCCGGTGCCCGGCGGGCCGAACAGCAGCATGCTGTGGCCGCCTGCGGCGGCCACCTCCAGGGCGCGGCGTGCGTGGTACTGCCCGCGCACGTCGAGCAGGTCGGGGGTGTCGGGCGCGGGCTGCGGCGCCTCGGTCGCCTGGTAGGGCGGGATTGCCTGCTGTCCGCCCAAGTGTGCGCAGACTTCCAGCAGATGTCCGGCCGGCAACACGGTGATGCCGCTGACCAGCGCCGCCTCGGCGGCGTTGTCCTGCGGTATCACCAGCACCCGTCCCGCCGCGCGCGCCTGCAAGGCGGCGGGGAGGACGCCGCGCACCGGCCGCAATTCGCCTGACAGGGCCAGTTCGCCGAGGAATTCGTAACGCTCCAGCTGTTCCTTGGGCAGTTGTCTGGAAGCGGCCAGCAGGCCGATGGCGATGGGCAGGTCGAAGCGGCCGCCCTCTTTCGGCAGGTCGGCCGGTGCCAGATTGATGGTGATGCGGCGGGCGGGAAATTCGAAGCGCGAAGTCAGCAGTGCGCCGCGCACCCGGTCCTTGCTCTCTTTCACCGCCGCTTCCGGCAGGCCGACGATAGAGAGCGCCGGCAGGCCGTTGGCGAGATGGACCTCTACGGTAACTGCGGGGGCGTCGATGCCCGCCGCGGCACGGCTGTGCGCAATGGCAAGTGACATGGCTTCCTTTCCATGGGTCGAACGGGGATTGATGCTGGATCGCTACGCATCACTTGTCGCCGAAGCGGGCCTCAAGTTCGGCCGCCCTTTTCTCCAGCTCTTCCAGCTTGGCGCGGGTCCGCGCCAGTACGCGTGTCTGCGCGTCGAATTCGTCACGCGTGACCAGATCGAGTTTTTCCAGGCGCGCGCGCAATATCGCATGGATATTGTGTTCCACATCCTGTTTCAGCGTCTGTAGTCCGGGCGGCAGCGCGTCGGCCAGACGGCGTGACAGGTCGTCAATAAAGTGCAGATCCATAACCTTTCTCGCTTTGTGCAGCGGCAGTGCAACAACGGGGGTAAGTGTACGCCATCCGTTCGCGACTGCGCGCCCTAAAACTGTGCGCCCCGTTGCGGCTAGGGGTCATCTTGGTGCGCCGCTCTCGCTGCCGATGTGCCGAATTCGAGCTAATTAACTGAAATAACAAGAAAAACATCGGTTGGCACAGCCGATGCAATAAACCGGTCGCGCAGGTTTTTTTTCGCAACTATTTCAACCCGAGGAGAGAAACAAATGAGCAACATCTTCAAGAAGTCCGTGATCGGTTCCGCTATCGCCCTGGGTCTGTTGGCAGGCGCTCCGGCGATGGCATCCGAACTGACCGGCAATGTCGGCGTGGTATCCGATTACGTGTTCCGCGGCGAATCTCAGAACATGGATTTCCCCGCAGTGCAGGGTGGTCTCGACTATACCGCAGACAACGGCTTCCACGTTGGCACCTGGATCTCCAGCCTCAACGGCGGCAACTCCACGACCGCCTTTGGTTATGAAATGGATTTGTACGGCGGCTATGCCTTCACCGTGAAGAATGTCGGCATGGAAGTGGGCTACTACACCTACAACTATCCGCAGGGCAATACGGCCAATGCAAATCCGAGTACGGAAAACAAGTACGACTTCGGCGAGTACTACGTCAGCGCTGCCTACGGCATGTTCAGCGCCAAGTATTCCTACAGCCCGGACTACCTGGGCCACAGCAAGGTCTCTGCTGACGGCAGCAAGAAGTCTGCATACTACATCGAAGCTGCAATGACCTACCCGATCAAGGACGACCTGAGCGTCGCTTTCCACGTCGGCGAGAAGGCCGGCGCCTGGTTTGACGCCAGCGAGCGCAAGGTAGCCAACGGCGGCCCCGGTACCGGCGGTTTCACCGACTACAGCGTCAGCCTGACCAAGGGTGAGTACAGCTTCACCCTCAGCAATACCGACAACAAGAAGTCGTCAGTAGGCGCGCAGTCCGACAACTATCGCGTTTACGTCGGCTGGAAGCACAACATCACCCTGTAATCATCCCACTCGGGGCCGCCTGTGCGGCGGCCCCATCACGGAGGAGTTGAACGATGAAATTGGTAACTGCAATCATCAAGCCGTTCAAGCTCGATGACGTGCGTGAGGCCCTGTCGGAGATTGGCGTGCAGGGTATCACGGTCACCGAGGTGAAGGGTTTTGGGCGGCAGAAGGGCCACACCGAGCTGTATCGCGGCGCGGAATACGTGGTCGATTTTCTGCCCAAGGTGAAGGTCGAGGCTGCGGTGAAGGCGGACATGGTCGATCAGGTGATCGAGGCCATCCGCAAGGCCGCCAACACAGGCAAGATCGGTGACGGCAAGATCTTCGTATACGGCCTGGAACAGGCAGTGCGCATCCGTACCGGCGAGACCGGTCAGGATGCCCTCTAATCAGGCCCGGGAGGATAAATCGATGTCTATTCTGAAGCGTAAAGGGTTGTGGGCGGGACTGGCCGCCGTGGTCGTGGGTCTGCTGCCGTCGCTGGCATTCGCGGACGCCGCGCCGAAGCTGGATTCGGGCGATACGGCATGGATGCTGACGTCGACCGCGCTGGTGTTGATGATGACCATCCCCGGTCTGGCGCTGTTCTATGCCGGTATGGTGCGTACCAAGAACGTACTGTCGGTAATGATGCAGTGTTTCGCCATCACCGCGTTGGTCACGGTGCTGTGGGCGCTGTTCGACTACAGCGTCGCGTTCGGTGACGCCGGTGCCTACTGGGGCGGTCTGGCCAAGGCGTTCATGAGGGGCGTCGGGCTCAATGCCATGAGCGGCACCATCCCCGAGTCGGTGTTCATGACCTTCCAGATGACCTTCGCCATCATCACCCCGGCGCTGATCGTCGGTGCCTTCGCCGAGCGCATGAAGTTCTCCGCCATGCTGTGGTTCATGGGCCTGTGGCTGACTCTGGTCTACTCGCCGATCGCCCACTGGGTGTGGGGTCCGAACGGCTGGCTGGGCACCATGGGCGTGCTCGACTTCGCCGGTGGCACCGTGGTGCATATCAACGCCGGTGTCGCGGGCCTGGTGGCTGCCCTGGTGATGGGTAAGCGCAAGGGTTACCCGACCACTCCGATGATGCCGCACAACCTGGGCTACACCGTGATCGGTGCCTCGCTGCTGTGGGTGGGTTGGTTCGGTTTCAACGCCGGTAGCGCGGTGGCCGCCAACGGCTCCGCCGGTATGGCCATGGCCGTGACCCAGATCGCCACCGCCGCTGCGGCCCTGGGCTGGATGTTCGCCGAGTGGATGACTCACGGCAAGCCGAGCGTGCTGGGTATCGCCTCCGGTGCCGTTGCCGGTCTGGTTGCCATCACCCCGGCTTCCGGTTTCGTCGGCCCGATGGGCTCGCTGATCCTCGGCGCCATCGCCGGTGTGGTCTGCTTCCTCTCCGCCACGAAGATGAAGCGCGCCTTTGGTTACGACGACTCCCTCGACGCCTTCGGCGTGCATGCCGTCGGCGGTATCGTCGGCGCCCTGCTGACCGGCGTGTTCTGCTGCACCATGGACGGCCTGAAGCCGGAACTGCATGTCGCCAGCCAGCTGTTCATTCAGTTCAAGGGCGTGATGGTTACCGTCATCTATGACGCTGTGGTGAGCTTCATCATCCTCAAGGTGCTGGATGTGGTCATCGGTCTGCGCGTCACCGAAGAGCAGGAGACCGAAGGTCTGGATATCGCGCTGCACGACGAGCGTGGTTACAACCTGTAAGCTGTTAGCTTTCGTTCCTAGTGTGAGTGATTTTAACGGGCGCCTCGGCGCCCGTTTTTTTTGGCCAGGGACGGCCTTATGCCGCGAAGGCCATGGATGGCCGGGAGCGGCGCGCCAGGGACGGCCTTATGCCGCGAAGGCCAAGAACGGGCGAGAGCGGCGCAGACAAAAAAGATCGAACCACGGGGAACACGGGAGGTCATGGACAAAATTATGCCTTACCGCTTGGATGCACCCCAGTGCACCCCGTGACTCGGCGCTTTTGCTGATAGCGCTACAGGCCCTTGTGTGTGCCGTCGCAGTGGGGCGCCTTGTCGCTGCGGCGGCAGCCGCACAGCCATACTTTGGTTTTCTCACCCAGCGTAAATTTGTGCGGACTGAGGCCGGTGCCCTGATGCGAGCCGTCGCAGAACGGCTGGGTGGCGGAACGACCGCAGGCGCACCACCAGTAGTCGCCCGCTTCCAGCTCCAGCGCGTAAGGTTTTTTCTGGGTACATACCGCTTCGGTCATGGGAAACCTCATAATAGGTCGATGCCGCGCCATGGCGGCAGATGACGGTGGGTCCGAAATTCAGATGGGGCCCGGTAAATGGGAAAGCAAGCGCGGGTGAAGGGATGGGAATGAGCATCGTGGGGTTGTCGACGCACACTGTGGAGGCGATCAACCTGGAGCTGGCGGCAGGCGAATGCGTCTGTTTGGCTGGCCCGTCGGGGGCGGGCAAGACCCAGTTGTTGCGTGCCATCGCCGATCTGGATCCGCATCACGGCGAGGTCATGCTGGACGGCCGCAGCGCGCGCAATTTCAGCGCTCACGAATGGCGCCGGGCCGTCGGGCTGTTGCCGGCGGAGAGTCAGTGGTGGATGGATCGGATCGGCGACCATTTCAGCCGTATCGACGAAGCACAGTGGCGCGCGCTCGGCTTCAGCGCCGACACCGCCGATTGGCAGGTCAGCCGCTGCTCCACCGGTGAGCGCCAGCGTCTGGCGCTGCTGCGGCTGCTCGCCAACGCCCCGCGCGTGTTGTTGCTGGACGAGCCCACCGCCAGTCTCGATCCGGTATCCGTGGTGCGGGTCGAACAGTTGATCGCCGACTATCGGCAGCAACAGCAGGCGGCGGTGCTGTGGGTATCCCATGACGCCGCCCAGCGCGCGCGGGTGGCGGTGCGCGAACTCTCTATCGAAGGGGGCCGGTTGCGGGAGGCGGCATGAACCTTATCTCACTTTCGCCCGTCGATTTGAGCCTGGCCGCGCTGCTGGTGCTGGCGTTGGCCGGCTTTTCATGGTGGCTGCGCCTGGGGATGGAGCGGCGGCTGCTGGTGGCAGCCCTGCGAACCACCGTGCAGCTGCTGCTGATCGGCGTGATACTGAAGGCGTTGTTCGAGCACGTGCAGCTGGCGTGGGTCACGTTGACGGCGCTGGTGATGCTGGCGATCGCGGGGCGCGAGGTGATGGCGCGTCAGCAGCGCCGTTTTGCCGGTTGGCGCGGTTACGGCCTGGGCGTGTTCGCCATGTTCGTGTCGGCCTTCGCCGTGGCGCTGCTGGCGCTGTTGGTCATTATCGGCAATCGCCCCTGGTACCAGCCGCAATATGCCATCCCGCTGCTCGGCATGTTGCTCGGCAATACCATGAACGGCATCGCGCTCGGTCTCGATCGGCTGACCACGGGGGCCTGGCAGCAGCGCGCGGTGATCGAGACGCGCCTGATGCTGGGCCAGACGGCGAACGAGGCGATCGCCGACATGCGCTGGGAGGCGATGCGGGTTGGCATGATCCCCATCGTCAACGCCATGGCGGCGGCCGGCGTGGTGAGTCTGCCCGGCATGATGACCGGTCAGATCCTGGCCGGCGCGGCCCCGTTCGAGGCGGTGAAATACCAAATCCTGATCATGTTCCTGATTACCGCCGGCACCGGATTCGGTACCATGGTCGCCGTGTGGCGCGGCGCCAGCGACCTGTTCGACGAACGTGAGCGCCTGCGGCTGGAGCGGCTGGTCGGGGGAAAATCGTAGCATCGGATCAGCGCACCGATTGCATGCCTCGCCGAGGCTGCGCGGTGTGGCTGCGGGGCGCGCGTTTGATCTCATTGGGAGGTGCATCATGAAGACATGGATGGGTTTGCTGCTGCTCGCCTGGGCGGGTGTCGTGCTTGCCGGCGGGGTCTATAAGTGGGTCGACGCCAACGGCGAAGTGCACTTCGGCGAGCGGCCTCCGGCCGACGTCCAGTCGCAAGCGATGCCGATGCAGATCGCGCCGATCCCCTCTTCCAGCGACGATGACGCGGAGCGCGACCAACGGCGCCAGAAACTGCTGAATGCCTTCGATCATGATCAGGTTCAGCAACAGGCGCAGGCGCAGAAAGAGAAACAGCAGGAGGCCGTGCGCGCCCGCAACTGCACTATCGCCCGCGACCGTCTGCAAGGCCTGACCGACTCGAATATGATCTACTCGCTGGACGCCAACGGTAAGCGCCACTACTACGACGACAGCCAGCGCAACTCAGCGATTCAGAACGCCAGGAACGGCGTCGATCGCTGGTGCGACTGAATTACAGGCTATCGACAAGCCATCTCAAAATTCAAAACCAAAAAGGCTCAACCGCGGGGGACGCAGGGCATTCGCGCCGAAATGCGCCCCCTGTGCATGCCGTGGTTCATTCTGGCCTGGTGTTCTTGCGATGGGTTCTATTCCTATTTGTTCCGGCGATTGCCTGTCAGTCCCTGCTCCACCATGAACGGCGGCAGCGCCAGCGCACCGTGGTGCACCTCGGGGCTGTAGTAGCGGGTGGCGAAGGGGCGGTTGCGGCTGTCCTCCTCGCGGAAGCCGTCGAAGTCGTGGTCCTTGCAGGTCATGGTGCAGGTCCACCAGCCCGACGGATAGACCGGTTGCGGAAAGTGCAGGGTCTGCACGTCATGGAAGCCCGCGCCGCCCATCGCCTTGTGCATATCGGTGAGGATCTGCATGTTGAGCAGCGGCGACTCGCTCTGCTGCACTACCATGCCGTGCGGTGCGAGCGCCCGATGGCAATCGCGGAAGAAAGGTTCGGAGAACAGGCCGACGGCCGGGCCGATGGGATCGGTGCTGTCGACGACGATGAGGTCGTAGCTGCCCGGCTCCGCCTCCTTCACCCACTTGATGCCGTCGGCGAAGTGCAGTTCGGCGCGCGGGTCCGTGTTGTTTTCGCACAGCTCGGGAAAGAATTTTTCCGACGCACGGGTTACGCCCGCATCGATATCCACCTGCTGTACCTTTTCGAGGTGCGGGTGGCGCAGCACTTCGCGCAGGGTACCGCAATCGCCGCCGCCGATGATCAGCACGCGCTTGGGCGCCGGGTGGGTGAATAGCGCCGGGTGCGCCATCATCTCGTGGTAAAGATAGTTGTCGCGCGCGGTCAGCATGATGATGTCGTCGATCACCATCAGGTTGCCGAACCCTGTGGTCTCGAACACCTCGATCTTCTGAAACTCCGTCTGTTCCTCATGCAGCTTGCGCGTCACCTTGAGCGCCAGGGTCGAACCGTCGGGGGTCGGGATTTCGATGAACCAGTGCTTAGCGTCGAGGGACATGACTACTCCTGAAAAATAACGAAAAAAACGCTTTGTATAACGGGCGCGGCGAATTCGTCTATATTGTCCCCCGGCACAGTGACATCTTCAACTCCTATGGCCAAACCATGAGCGAATGGACAATCGAACAGGCGCAAGAGGCCTACAGCATCGCCCACTGGAGCGGTGGCTATTTCGCGGTCGGCCCGCAAGGCCACTTGATCGCGCGCCCCGATCGTAACCCTTTGCGGCCGGGCATCGACTGCTACGAACTGGCGCAGCGCCTGCACGAGGCGGGGCTCACGCTGCCGGTACTGGTGCGTTTCGTCGATATCCTGCGCGACCGCGTCGACACGCTGCACAGCGCATTCCAGCGGGCGATGGCGGAGGACGATTACCTTGGAGGCTACACCGCCGTCTACCCGATCAAGGTCAATCAACAGCGCAGTGTGGTGGAGGAGATACTGCGCCACGGCGGGCGCCGCGTCGGCCTGGAGGCCGGTTCCAAGCCGGAGCTGATGGCGGTGCTCGCGCTGTCGGACGCCGAAGGCGGCACCGTGATCTGCAACGGCTACAAGGATCGCGAATATATCCGTTTGGCGCTGATCGGACTGCGCCTCGGTCTGCGCGTCTTCATCGTGGTGGAAAAGCTCTCCGAACTGGAACTGGTGATCGAAGAGTCGCGTGCGCTCGGCATAGTGCCGCTGCTCGGTGCCCGTGTGCGCTTGGCGTCGGTCGGCGCAGGCAAATGGCAGAATACCGGCGGCGAAAAGGCGAAATTCGGTCTCTCCGCCGGACAGCTGCTGCAGATGGTGCAGCGTCTGACGCAGGAGGGGATGCTCGATGCCTTGCAAATGATCCACTTCCACATGGGTTCGCAGGTCGCCAACATCCGCGATATCCAGCGCAGCATGAGCGAGTGCGCGCGTTACTACGCGGAGTTGCGCGCTATGGATGCCGACATTCGTTATGTCGATGTGGGCGGCGGCCTCGGCGTGGATTACGAAGGTAGTCGCTCGCGCCACGACTGTTCGATGAACTACAGCGTGCAGGAGTATGCCAACGATGTGGTTCATGCCTTGTGGGAGGTGTGCGAGGCGCAGAGTCTTCCGCACCCGCATCTCATCACCGAATCGGGACGAGCGCTGACCGCGCATCATGCCGTTCTGATAACCAATGTCATCGACTATGAGCGGGCGCCTGATCCGGATGAGCCGGCGCCGCTGGCGGCAGACGAGCCGATCATCGTTCAGAACCTGTGGCAGAGCTACAGCGAACTGCAAGCAGCGGGTGCGGGACGTTCCCTGATCGAGGCCTATCACGATGCTGTGCATGGATTGTCCGAGGCCCATGACAGGTTCCAGCACGGCGTGCTGACACTGGAGCAGCGTGCCCGCATCGAAGAACTGTACTACGCCATCTGCCGCCGCATCCGCGCCCGGCTCCATCCCAATGTGCGCGCCCATCGCGAGGTGCTGGACGAACTCAACGAGAAGCTGGCAGATAAGTATTTCTGCAATTTCTCACTGTTTCAGTCGCTGCCCGACGCCTGGGGCATCGACCAGGTATTTCCTGTGGTACCGTTGCATCGTCTCGATGAGGAGCCGACGCAGCGCGCCGTGCTGCAGGATCTCACCTGCGACTCCGACGGCCGTATCGAGCGTTACGTCAACTACGATAGTCTGGAACATTCGCTGCTGGTCCATCCGCGGCGCAGCGGCGAACCCTATCTGTTAGGGATGTTCATGGTGGGCGCCTACCAGGAGATACTGGGCGACATGCACAATCTGTTCGGCGATACCGACTCGGTCAATATCGAACTGGAAGCGGACGGTAGCTACCGTCTCAGTGCACCGCAACACGGCGACACCGTGGAGTCGGTACTGCATTACGTGAATTTCGACACGGCGCGGCTGCGCAGCGCATACGAGGACAAGATTCGCGCCGCAGCCCTGGATGCTGCGGAGGCGGAACGTTATCTCGACGCGCTGTCGGCGGGGTTGGGCGGCTATACCTATCTGGAGGAGTAATCCGTGGTGACGAAGGCGGGCAACCGATGACTCAGCAACCTTATAAGTTCATGGCGTCCGATGCCTTCGCCTATGTCGACACCTATCGCCGCCTGGTGATGACTACGCCCGGTGACATCAGCGCGTCGAAGGAGCGGTTGGAAGCGAAGATGAACGAAATGAATATGGTGCCGCCGCGGCTGTTTGCCGAACTGCGCGCCCATGAACACGCCTTCAACTTCGTCGGCAGGAAGCAGGACCCCGGCATGGTGGTATTGGGCGATCAGCCGGCGGAATCGGCCCTGACTCAATCGGCTGACGACGAGGCGCGGCAGCGCCTGCAGGACGAACGTGACCAGGCGCGCGATATGCTGCGTCAAGCGGGCGGGCAGATCCAGGATCTCGAGGCGGCGCTGGTGGTGCAACGGCAGGAAACGGCGCGGGTGCGGCGCAAGCTGTCTCAGACCTACAGCACGTTCACCGTTAGCGGCGTGGCGCTGCTGCTGATGGCGGTGGCGGCGCTGGTGGTACTGCTAAGTCGCTGAGGTGAAGCGCCGGGCGTCGTCTACGATTTTTCCCGAAACAGTACGAAGCGGACGTTGTTCTGTTTCAAGGTGCCACGCACCTGATCCAGTTTGTTCATGTCGCTGATCGGGCCGATGCGCACCCGGTGCCAGGTGTCGGTACCGTTGATGGTGACGCTCTGGATGGATGAGACGATGCCCAGCAGCGCCAGGTTGGCCTTTTGTGCGTCGGCCTCTTTCTCGCTGCGGAACGAGCCCACCTGCAGCACGTAGGCGCCGGGCGCGACCGGCGCAGGCGGCAGCCCCTTGCCCTGCGGTTCGGTGTCCGGTACAGGCACCTCCATCTCCGGCAGGATATTGTAGAAATCGAAGTTGATCCCTTTGTGCTTTTCCTTCGCCTGCATATCGGGCGCCGTCGCCGTCACCTCCTTCTTCACGCTGCGGGCATCCTGGACCGCCGACTTGGCGAGTGCCGACAGATCTTTCGTCAGATGCGGCGAATGCCTGCTTGCGGGCAGTCGGTTCAGATAGACGAGGAACGCGACGAACAGACCGACGGCCAGGCCGGCGAGTAGCCACACCCAGCCGGGCGTGGTATTGCGCTTGGGAGGACAGCTGCGTTTCTTGTAGTCGCGGGTGGCCATCGCTTACATGCTCTCCGGTGCCGAGACGCCGAGCAGCGCCAGGGCGTTGCGGATCACCTGGCCCACGGCGTTGACCAGCGCCAGGCGCGCGTCGCGCAGCCCGCCCTGCTCGACCAGGAACTGATGGGCGTTGTAGTAGGTATGAAAGCCGTTGGCCAGTTCGCGCAGGTAGTGGGCGAGTTGGTGCGGTTCGTGGCTCAGCGCCGCCGACTCCACCAGTTCGGGGTAGCGGCTGAGCGCCTGGATCAGCTCCTGCTCGTGGCTCTCGGTCAGCAGGTGCAGGTGCTTGAGGCCCGCCGCCTGATCGTAAGAGAGCCCCTTTTCGGCCAGTTGGCGCATCACGCTGGTGATGCGCGCGTGGGCGTACTGGATGTAGTAGACCGGGTTGTCGGCCGACTGCGACTTGGCCAGGTCGAGGTCGAAGTCCATGTGCTGTTCGCACTTGCGCAGCACATAGAAGAAGCGGGCGGCGTCGTTGCCCACCTCGTCGCGCAGTTCGCGCAGGGTGACGAAGGAGCCGGAACGGGTCGACATCTGCGCCCGCTCGCCGCCGCGGTAGAGGATGGCGAACTGCACCAGCAGCACGTCGAGGCGCGAGGGGTCCTCGCCCATGGCGCTGAGCGCCGCCTTCACCCGCGGCACGTAGCCGTGGTGGTCGGCGCCCCACACGTCGATGACGCGGTCGAAGCCGCGCTGGAACTTCTCCATGTGGTAGGCGATGTCGGAGGCGAAGTAGGTCTTCACCCCGTTGTCGCGCACGACGACGCGGTCTTTCTCGTCGCCGAAGGCGGTGGAGCGGAACCACAGGGCGCCGTTCTGCTCGTAGACGTGGCCCGCGGCCTGCAAGCGTGCGATCGCTTCGTCCACCTTGCCGCTGTCGACCAGGGTGCGCTCCGAGTACCACTCCTCGTAGGCGACTCCGAACTCCTCCAGGTCCTGGCGGATGTCACCGAGGATGGTGTTGAGGCCGGTGTCGAAAACCTGGCGATAGGCGTCGGCGCCGAGCAGCGTCTTGGCGCGCGCAATCAGCGCATCGATGTGCACCTCCTTGTCGCCGCCGTCCGGCTCGTCGGCGGGGATCTCCTCGAATACCGCGGCCGCACCGTGGCGGTAGGCATCCCCGTTCTCGCGGTGCAGGGTGGCGGCGATGTCCCACACGTAGTCGCCCTTGTAGCCGTTGGCGGGGAAGGCGATCGCCTCGCCGCACAGGTCCAGGTAGCGCAGCCACACCGAGGTGCAGAGGATGTCCATCTGGCGCCCGGCGTCGTTAACGTAGTACTCGCGATGCACCTGAAAGCCGGCAGCGGCCAGCAGGTCGGCGACGGTGGCGCCGTAGGCGGCGCCGCGGCCGTGACCCACGTGCAGCGGGCCGGTGGGGTTGGCGGAGACGAACTCCACCTGCACCCGCTGGCCGTTGCCGACGCTGGAGCGGCCGAAGGCCTCGCCCGCCTCCAGGACCTCGCCCACCACGGCGGCGAAGGCGTCGGCGCTCATGAAGAAGTTGATGAAGCCGGGACCGGCGATCTCCACCTTGGCCACCTGGGCCGAGGCGGGCAGCGCCGCCGCCACCTGTTCCGCCAGCTCGCGCGGCTTGCGTCGGGCGGCCTTGGCCAGCAGCAGCGCCACGTTGCTGGCGAAGTCGCCGTGGTTCTTGTCGCGTGCGCGCTCGATGACGATGCTGCCGGGCAGATCGCACTCCAGCGTGCCGGCGGCGCGCAGATTGGTAAGGGCGGTGGTGAGCAGCTGCTGCAGGTGGTGTTTCATGAATTCCTATACAAGGGTAAAGGGGAAAGATACAAAGGAAATCGCGGGGAATTATACAGGCTCCCTCTGTCTCTTGTACCTTTTCCCTTGTATCCGCGCGCCGCAGGCGCGCTAAAACATCTCCATCGGATCCACGTCCAGCGACCAGCGCACCTTGCGCCCCATCTTCGACGCCTCCAATAGCGGCAGCCAGCGATCCAGCAGCCGGTGCAGCGCGGCGCGGCTTTGGGATTGCAGCAGCAGCTGAAAGCGGTAGCGGCCGGCGCGGCGCTCCATCGGTGCCGGCACCGGACCGAGCAGGGCCACGGCAGGCTCCCCGCACTGTTGGGCGAGCACCCGGGCCTCCTCCAGGAACGTCTGCGGCGCGGCGGCAACGGGGGCCTCGGCCCGCAGCAGCACCAGATGGGCATAGGGGGGAAGCTGTGCCAGCTGTCGTTCGGCCAGGGCTTCGGCGGCAAAGGCGCCGTAGCCCTGTTCCACCAGCAAGCGCAGCAGCGGGTGGTCGGGGTGGTGGGTCTGGATCACCACCTCGCCGGGCTTTTCCGCCCGCCCGGCGCGGCCCGCCACCTGCAAGATCAACTGGGCCATCCGCTCCCCGGCGCGGAAGTCGGCGGAAAACAGTCCCTGATCGGCGTCTAGGATGCCCACCAGGGTGACGTCGGGGAAGTGGTGGCCCTTGGCCAGCATCTGGGTACCGACCAGGATCCGCGCCGCGCCGCTGTGGACCCGCTCCAGCTTGCTCTCCATCGCCCCCTTGCGCCGCGTCGCATCGCGGTCGATACGCTCGATGCCCCGCTCCGGGAAGCGGGCACGCAGCGTCTCTTCGACCCGTTCGGTGCCCTGGCCCACCGGGCGCAGATCGACGCTGCCGCAGCTGCCGCACTGCTGCGGCGGTGGACGTTCGGCGCCGCAATGGTGGCAGCGGATACGGCGGGCGCCGGCGTAGTAGGTGAGCGCTGCGTCGCAGCGGCTGCACTGGGCGACCCAGCCGCAGTCGTGGCATAGCAGTATCGGGGCATAGCCGCGGCGGTTGAGGAACAGCAGCACCTGGCCGTCGTGGTCGAGATGCTGCTGCATGGTGCGGTAAAGCGGTTCCGATATCCCCCCCTCGGTCGGTGTCTGGCGCATATCGAACAGCCGCATTGCGGGGTGGCTGGCCGTCCCGGCGCGCTCGGGCAACACCACTCGCGTGTAACGACCCTGCGCGGCGTTGGCCAGACTCTCCAGCGACGGCGTGGCCGAACCGAGCACGATGGGCGCCTGTGCCCGGCGCGCCCGCATCACGGCCACGTCGCGCGCCGAGTAGCGGAATCCCTCCTGTTGCTTGAACGACGGGTCGTGCTCCTCGTCGACGATGACCAGGCCGAGCCGAGGCAGTGGTGCGAATACCGCCGAGCGGGTGCCGACGACGATGGGGGCATGGCCGTCGCGGGCGGCGAGCCAGGCCGCCAGCCGCTCGCCGTCGGCGAGGCCCGAGTGGAGTACCGCGATGGGTACGGCGAAGCGGCGGCGAAAGCGCTCCAGCAGCTGCGGCGTGAGGCCGATCTCCGGGACCAGCACCAGCGCCTGCCGGCCCGCCGCCACGGTTTGGGTGATGAGTTGCAGGTAGACCTCGGTCTTGCCGCTGCCGGTGACCCCGTCCAGCAGGATGCCGGCAAAGCCGTCGAAGGTAACCGCGGCCAGCGCCTGCTGTTGGGCCGCGGTCAGCGCCAGCGGCGGTTCCGGCGTGGTCACCGGCGCCGGCAGGGCGGTGGTCTCCTCCGCGGCGACCCAGCCGAGTTCCAGCAGACGACGCATGGCGCCCTGCCAGTTGCCCAATTCCGTCAATTCCGCGGCGCTGCAACCGACGCTCTCCGCCTGTCGCAGCCGCGCCAGCAAGGCGGCTTGGCGCGGCGCCCGTTTGACGGCCGTGAGGTCCACGGCGACGCCGGTCTGCGTCAAGCGGTAGCGGCGCAGACCGCGCGCCTGGGCCGGCTGGCCCTGACGCAGCGCCACCGGCAGTGCCGCCGCGTAGACCTCGCCGATGGGGTGGTGGTAGTAGGCGGAGGCCCAGTTGAGCAGCTCCTGGATGGGCGGCGGCAGCAGCGGTTCGGCATCGAGCACCGCCTCGATCGGGCGTAAGCGTGCTGCCGGAAGTTCGCTTTCGGCGCCGTGGCCCAGTACCACGCCCACCAGCAGCCGGCGGCCGAAGTGCACCTGTACCCGCACGCCGGACGGTGGCGGGGGCGTCGGCGCCAGGTAGTCGAAACTGCGGCGCAACGGCGATGGGATGGCGACGCGGAGGACGTGAGAATTCATGGCGGCAGTCTACCAGCGCGGCGGTTCGCGGCGTGCATCGCATAGCCTTATTGTTTAAGGGGGATTATGCGGTTTTGGCGCTAACTCCTTGTCGCGCTTTAGGAACCTCCCTTATCCACAAAACCTGTGGATAACTCTGTGGATGAACTGGGACAAAGTCGCGCCAAACCGCGTCAGTGCTACATTTTTGTTAAAGTGGCCAGAAAATAACCTACATATTTTTTTAATAAAAAACAATAAGTTAATAGATTCCGCCAAAGCCTTGTCAGGCGACGTCGGGGCGGGCGGAAATATTCCGTTGCAGGCCCTGTTGACTGTGCATAAAAAGTTTGAATCAGCCGTAAAAGGAGTTGCTCACCAACGCTTTTGTATGTTAGCGGTGTCGCTGTGCCAGGTGGCTCAGTCCCATTCCGGCCTGCTGCGCGAAGTGCTTGAAGCTCTCGAAGCTCTCTTCATCCAGGCTCCGTCCGCTTTGCGAGCGATCGCAGTAAAACAGTCCGATCGCCCGGCCGTTGATGATGATCGGCGCTACCAGAAACGGGGTGCGGCCGACGGCCGCGGTCAGCAGGTGGTTGAGCCAGCGCCCCTGCTCAGGCTGCGCCGCCGGGTCGAACCATAGGGGATGCTGCTGCTCCAGCAGGTGGAAGAAGACGTTCTCCTCCTGTGGATGCTGGGTGAAGTGGAAGTTCTCGGTCAGGTTGTCGCGCTGGCTGCCCAAGGCGAACTTGGCGCGCAGGCCGCGCCGATCGGGGGTGAGCAGGGCAAACAGGGTGCGATCCATGCCCACGCCGCGGTAGATCCCCTCCAACACCAGCTCCATCACCAGGTTGAAATCGGTCTTGGGGTCGTCCAGCAGCATGGCCAGCTCGCGCAGGATGCGCAGTTGCAGCATGCCGTCCGGCTCCGGGTAGGAGGGCGGCAGCGCGGCCTCCTCTTCCAGGTACTGTTCGCCGCGCGGCAGCGGGATCACCGCCGCCGCCGCACTGGCGCCGTAATAGCCGGCGATGCGCGCCGATTCCCGCGCGTTTTGGTGCAGGTCGGCGCTTACTTCCTTCTCCGGGCGATGGGTCAGCTTGGCCAGTTCCAGCGCGATCTGTTTGATCTGCGGCGCGTCCCAGCCCTGTTCGGCGGCGCGCGCCAGCTCGTGGCACAGGGTGACGTTCCTGCCGCGGTCGCCCGCGGCTTCGGGGCGCTTCAGCGTCGTGCTCAGCAGGTCGTTGATACGCCACTCCTGCACCAGGCTCTGGGTCAGGTGTTTGAGGCGGAACCCCAATACCTCCTCTTCCGCCTCCTGCGGCGTGTAGCCGGGCTGTTTGAGCTGGCGGTCGAGCTCATCGCCCGCTTTGCCGCTGAAGCACCAGAAGGCAAGGTCGCCCAGGTGATAGAGCAAGGTGGCGATGAACACCTCTTCCGGCGACTCGTCGCCGCGGGCGATGGCGACGGTGCGGGCCTGCACCGCGGCATGGATGGCGCGCGCCAGCTCGCGGGTGAGGCGGTCGCGCGGCGCCCCCTGGACGAAGGAATCCACCAGGGCGATGGAGAGGCACATACTGCGCACCATGTTGAAGCCGAGTACCACCACGGCACGGCTGACGGTGCTGATCTGCTGTTCGCGCGGATTGAAGTAGACGCTGTTGGCCAGCTTGAGCACGCGCGCGGTCATCGAGGCATCCTGCAGGACGACGCGCGCCAGGTCGGCAGTGGGCGCCGCGTCGTCCTCGGCCACGGACACCACCTGCTGCACCGTGTGGCCGAAGATGGGCATCTCCTCCTCGCTGATGTGGCGGACCCACTCCTGCAGGGAAAGACGTTTGCTGATATTCAAAGGGGCTCCCGGGAGGCGACGTATTGGCCGTGATAGGGATTTTCCCGAGAGTATACACGTGCCTTAGACGCCACCGGGGCCGATTTGGCGGGTGCTTAACAGCCGCGTAACAAGGGGCGCTGTTGCCCGCCCGGCAGCCTGGGCATGGGGGCGCTGGGGCTGCGTAAAAACAGCCCGCCAATGAACGCTATGGATGCCGATAGAGCGAGGTTTCACGACAAGTCATCTCAAAATTCAGAAACATCAAAAATTCCAGCCACGGGGAATGCGGGGGAGTTTTCCACCAAAATTCCGGATAACGCTGTCCCGGTAGCGGGCCTTGTCCCTGCGCACCCCGTGTTCCCCGTGGTTGATTCATTGCCTTTGTGTTTTCGAGATGAGGGCATTTTATTTACCTTCATTCGCGTGCCAGGTCAGTGAGACCCGGCGCGGGCAGTCCGTCGATGCTGAGCGTGTTGTTGCGGCGCCGATACTCGGCGATCCCCGCATCGCCCTTGCGCGCCGCCCAGGCGGTCAGTTCGTCGCGCTGGCCCTTGAGTTCCATTAGCGGCACGCCGTAGCCGCAGGAGGTCTGGACCCGCTCCACCGTCACCCGCACCAGCTGGCGTATACCGGGAAGATCGGGGAAGCGCGGTCGTAGTTCCGGCCAGGCCGGGTCGTCCGGCAACACCACCTGGCCGCGGCCGTAGAGCCGCAGGATCCGCGCCGGGCCGGCGAAGGCGCAGAACATCAGGGTGATGCGGCCGTTTTCCGCCAGATGGGCGGCACTCTCGTTGCCGCTGCCGGTGAGGTCGAGCCAGACCACCTCGTGCGGCCCGATGATGCGGAAGGTATCGAGGCCGCGCGGCGACAGGTTGACGTGGCCGTCGGCGGCCAGCGGCGCGGTAGCGACGAAGAACAGCGGCTGCGCCGCGATCCAGGCGGCGAGTCCGGCGTCGATTTCGTGGAGTACTTTGGCCATGGCGATTGAACACTGTGAGAAAATGGGGTCCGCAAATGAACGCCAATGTATGCGAATAGATCAAGTGCTTTCTGTCTTCGCCTTGATTTGAGTTCATTTGCGGACCTGACGTTTTAAGCGGTTATCGGGATGCGGACGGCACCGTATAATCGACGTTTTTGGGATGGGCGTGACGACGATGGCTGACGGAAAGAGGGGGGCGGGGCCGCGGGTGCTGGTGATCCGCTGCGGCGCGGTGGGCGATACCGTGCTGGCCACCTGCGTGCTCGATCCGATCCTGGCGCGCTGGCCCGACGCGCGCATCGAATGGCTGGCCACCCCCGCATCGGCGGCGCTGTTCGGCGCCGATCCGCGCATCGCCCGCATCCACCGGCTGCGCCACCGCAAGTTGCCGATCCCGTTGAGCCCGACCAAGCGGCAATTGGTGCGCGAGTCGCGCGCCGATCCCTTCGCGCTGGTGCTGAATCTGGAGACGGCCGACTACTTTCGACGCCTGGCGCACACGGTAGCCGCCAAGCGCGTGGTTGGTTTCGGCGACGGCGCGGTTTGGCAGCACCGTCACGGCGTGGAGAATCACCGCGCCGTCCTGACCGTGGCAGGTTTCGCCGCCGCCGCCGCCGCCGCCGTACCGCGGCTGGTGGGCGCCGCCGCCCCGGCCGGGCTGCCGCCGCGCTTCGTGGCGCTGCATCCGGGCAACAGCCACAGCGGTGCCACCCGCGCCAACATCCGCGCCTGGCCGGCGCCGCGCTGGGTTGAGCTGAACCGCCGACTCGTCGCTGCCGGGGTCGCGACGGTGATCACCGGCGCCCCCAACGAGGCGGAACTGGCGGCAGAGGTGGCCGCCGTCGGCGGCCTCGACCTAGCCGGGCGCACCGACCTGCCCACCATGGCGGGGGTGATGGAAAAGGCCGCGTTGCTGGTCTGCACCGACACCGGCCCGGTGCACATCGCCGCCGCCGTCGGCACCGCGGTGATCGGCCTCTACGGCCCGACCCGCCCTACCCACACCGCGCCCTACGGCCGGCCGGGCCAGGTGCAGCTGATCCGCCACGACATCGAATGCGGCCCCTGCTACGGCACTCCGCGCCACAAGACCTGCACCGACAACCGCTGCATGCAGCTGATTACCGTCGACGAGGTGTTCGACGCGGTGCTGGTACGCTGGCAGCAAGAAGATTTAACCACGGGGAACACGGGGATATGAAAAGCGATCCGAGTTTCTCGGTTACGGCTGTCCCTGTGCGCCCCGCGTCCCCCGTGGTTAATGGCTTTTGTCTTCCGTGAGGTGACGCGATGTCGATGTGGCCACAGATCGCCGAGCAGATCAGCGCCGCCAGCGGCGTGCCGTTCGCGGCGCGCCGCCGGCAGAGCGTGGGCGGCGGCTGCATCAATGCGGCATATGTGGTTGAGGACGGCGCACAGCGTTACTTCATTAAGCTCAACGATGCCGATCGCCTGGATATGTTCGTGGCGGAGGCACAGGGGCTGGAGGAGATCGCCCGCAGCAACACCCTGCGCGTGCCGCGACCGGTGAGCCGGGGCGTGGCCGGCGGCCAGTCGTTCCTGGCGCTGGAATATCTCGACCTCTCCGGCAGCGGCGGCCATGAGACCCTGGCGCGCAACCTGGCGGCGCTGCACCGCACCGTGGCCGAGGCCTACGGCTGGCGCCGCGACAACACCATCGGCTCGACCCCGCAGCTCAACGAGTGGAGCGGACATTGGCTGGAATTTCTGTGCGAACGACGCATCGGCCACCAGCTCGACCTGGCATTGCGACGCGGCAACAAGCGGCTGTCGCAGCGCGGCGAGGAGCTGCTCGAACGCATGGGCGATCTGTTTACCGACTACACGCCCGTCGCCTCGCTGCTGCACGGCGATCTGTGGGCCGGCAACTCGGCGGCGACCCCGGGCGGCGAACCGGTGGTGTTCGACCCGGCGGTCTACTACGGCGACCGCGAGGCGGACATTGCGATGACCGAACTGTTCGGCGGCTTCGGCCCGCGTTTCTACGCCGCCTACAACGAGGCGTGGCCCCTCGACCCCGGCTACCGGGTGCGCAAGACCCTCTACAATCTCTATCACATCATCAACCACTTCAACATGTTCGGCGGCGGCTACGGCGGTCAGGCCGAACGCATGATCGACCAACTGCTGAGCGAACTGCATTGACCACCCCCGCGCCGACCCGTTACCCGCCGCCGCTGCCCGCGCGCCTGCTCCATCCGCGCCACTGGCCGCTGTGGTGTGCCTTCGGCCTGCTCTACCTGCTGGGCTGGCTGCCGCAGCGCTGGCGCCACCGCCTCGGCGCCGGACTGGGGCAGCTGATGCTGCGTCACAACCGCAAGCGCCGGTTCATCGCCGGGCTCAACATCGAATGGTGTTTCCGCGAGCGCGACGCCGCCTGGCGCGAGGGGCTGCTGCAGCGTTTCGCCGGCTACCTGGGGCGCAGCTACCTGGAGTTCGGATTCCTCTGGTGGGCCGGTCGGCGCCGTTTTCTGCGGCGGGTGGAGTTCGAGGGGCTGGAGCAGGTGCAGGCGCTGCTGGCGGCGGGCGAGCCGGTGATCCTGTTCACCCTGCACACCCTGGGGATGGACATGGGCGGCACCGCCCTGTCGACCCAAATACCGATGGTCACCTTCTCCAACAGCATGCGTGACCCGCTGCTGGAGTGGATGCTGGCGGCGCGCCGCAGCCGCTTCGGCTGCACCATCTTCCCGCGCAGCGGCGGTATCCGTCCGGTGGTGCGCGCCCTGCGCCAGGGCCGCGTGCTGTTCTTCCCCTGCGACGAGGACCAGGGGACGCGCGCCAACATGGAGACGGTGTTCGCGCCGTTCTGCGGCAATATCAAGTCGACCCTCACCTCGCCGGTGCGGCTGGCCCGCCTCACCGGCGCCCGGCTGGTGCCGTGCAGCACCGTGTTCGACGAGGCCAGCGGACGCTACCGGGTGCGCATCTACGCGCCGCTGGAGGGGGTACCCACCGATGACGCGGTGCATGACGCCACCGTTCTCAATATGGCCTTCGAGCGGGCCATCCGCGAGGCGCCGGAGCAGTATCACTGGGGCCAGCGCATGTTCCACACCCGCCCCGACAACCCCAAATCGCCCTACGGCTGAGCGTCTTCAGTAGACCGGCGGTTCGCCCTCCGGCCGGGTGCGGAAGCGTTTGTAGGCCCACTGGTACTGGGCCGGCGCCATCGCCACGCACTGTTCCACCCCGCGGTTGACGGCCGCTGCCGCCGTCGTGGCATCGGCCGAGTCGATCCCTTCCGGGGCCGGCAGGAGGTGCAGGCGGAAGCCGCGGCCCCAGGACAACCGTTCGGCGAAGCAGAACAGTACCGGCGCACCGCTCTTGCGGGCCAGGCGCGACAGCAGGGTGGGGGTGTTGGCGCTGACGCCGAAAAAAGGGGCAAAGGCGCCGCCCTGCTCACGCGGGTCCTGGTCCGGCAGGATGGCGACCACGCCGCCGTGGCCGAGGGCCTGGTAGAGGGTACGGATGCCGCCGGCGTCGGTCGGCACCAGCCTGGCGCCGAGCCGCTCGCGGCCGGTGCGCATCACCGCCCCCAGGTGCGCCTGGCGCGGCGGCCGGAACAGCGCGGTGAAGTCGTAGCGCGCCAGGTAGATACCGCACACCTCCCAGTCGCCCAGGTGCGGGATCGCCACCAGTACGCCGCTGTCCCGGGCCAGGATCGCGTCCACCCGTTCCGCGCCGTGCACCTCGCGGATCAGGCCCAGTACGGCATTGCCTTCCGCCAGCCACACCTTGGGGGTCTCGGTCACCGTCTTGCCCAGTTCCACCAGGCTCTGCCGCACCAGCCGCCGCCGCTGGCGCGGCGTCAGTGCCGGATAGCACAGGTCGATGTTACGCCGGGTGATACGGCGGTTGCGGTTGGGGAACAGCCAGGCCAGCCAGCCGAGCAGGGCGCCGATGCCATGCAGCAGCGGCAGCGGCAGGTGCGCAATCAGGCGCAGCAGGGCGAGGGCGAGCGGATTCATCACATGCCGTCGCTGTCGTCTTCCCCGCTGTCGGTGGTATCACCGACGCGGTCGCCCATTAAAGGACGCATGGTGGCGAGCAGGTTCTTGAACAGGTGCTTGTAGCGCTGTTCCTCGGCCAGCAGCAGCTGATTCATGTGTTCGCGCTCGGTGGGCATGCCGAAGCAGGCCGGGCAGTTCTCCGGCACCACCGGCAACTGCGCCTCCTGGGCGAAGGCGGCGGTCTGCCGTTCGCGTACGTAGACCAGCGGCCGAATTACCCGCAGGTCGCCGGCGTCGATGGTGTAGTGGGCCTTCATGGTGCGCAGCTGGCCGCGGTGCATCGCCGACATCAGGAAGCTCTCGGCCAAGTCGTCCAGGTGCTGGCCCAGTGCGATGACGTTGTAGCCCTCGCGCCGCGCCGTGCTGTAGATGATGCCGCGCTTCATGCGTGCGCAGAAGGCGCAGAACGAGAAGCTCGGCTCGTCGGCGTGCTTCAGCGCGTCGTCCATGATGCCCTGGCTTTGGTAGAAGTAGGGCACGCCCAGTTCGGTCAGGTAGGGCTTGAGCACCGCGGGGTCGAAACCGGGGATCTCGGGGTCGACGGTGATGGCGCCGACGTCGAAACGGATCGGCGCGTGGCGTTGCAGCTGACGCAGCACGTGCAGCAGCGACAGCGAGTCCTTGCCGCCGGAGAGGCCGAGCAGCACGCGGTCGCCTTCACGGATCATGCCGTAGTCGCCGATGGCCTTGCCGACCGAGCGCAGCAGGGATTTGGGTGGTTTCAGTGGGAGGTTCATGGCGCGATTTTACGCGATTCCCGCGCACACGGGGCAGGTGGTACGCTAGCGCGCTACCACAATAACTACACAAGGGAGATACCAATGGAAGGTTTTGCCGGGTTTGTCGTGATCCTGCTGCTGCTGACGGTGGTGCTGATCTTCATGGGGGTGACGTCGGTGTCGCAGGGGATGGAGTTCACGGTGGAGCGCTTCGGCCGCTACACCAAGACCCTGGAGCCGGGGCTGCACCTGATCATCCCGTTCATCGACCGCATCGGCATGCGCATGAATATGATGGAGACGGTGCTCGACGTGCCTTCGCAGGAGGTGATCACCAAGGACAACGCCATGGTGCGGGTCGACGGCGTGGTCTTTTATCAGGTGCTCGACGCCGCCAAGGCGGCCTACGAGGTGAACCGGCTGGAGCTGGCGATCCTCAACCTCACCATGACCAACATCCGTACCGTGATGGGCTCGATGGACCTGGACGAGTTGCTCTCCCAGCGCGACAAGATCAATGCCCAACTGCTGCACGTGGTGGACGACGCCACCACGCCATGGGGCATCAAGGTCACCCGCATCGAGATCAAGGACATCGCCCCGCCGCGCGACCTGGTCGACTCCATGGCGCGGCAGATGAAGGCGGAGCGTGAGAAGCGTGCGAATATCCTTGAGGCGGAAGGCTTGCGGCAAGGCGCCATCCTGCGCGCCGAGGGCGAGAAACAGGCCGCCATCCTGGAAGCCGAGGGCAAGCGCGAGGCGGCCTACCGCGAGGCCGAGGCGCGCGAACGCCTGGCCCAGGCCGAGGCCAAGGCGACCCTCATGGTTTCCGAGGCGATCGCCAAGGGCGATCTCAACGCCATCAACTACTTCGTCGCCACCAAATACGTGGAGGCGTTGCAGCAGATAGGCTCGGCCGACAATCAGAAGGTGATCTTCATGCCGCTGGACTCTTCCGGCGTCATCGGCGCCCTGGGCGGCATCGGCGAACTGGCGAAAGAGGCGCTGGCCAAGCAGGGCGGCGGGGGGCGCTCCTGATGGATGCGCTGCTTGGTCACCTGAACTACTGGGATTGGTGGATCCTCGCGGTGATCCTGCTGGTGTTCGAGCTGCTGACGCCCGCCACCTTTTTCATGTTCATGGGCATCGCCGCCGCCGCCGTCGGCCTGCTGCTATGGCTGGTCCCGATGAGCTGGGAGTGGCAGGTGCTGATCTACGCGGGGCTGTCGGTGGCGGTCACCGTCGCCGGCCGCGCCTACGTGAAGCGCCGGCCCATCGCCACCGATCGCCCGACGCTCAACCGCCGCGGCGCCCAGTACGTGGGGCGCACCTTCACCCTGGCGGAGCCGATGGTCAATGGCCAGGGCAAGATCCATGTGGACGACACCATTTGGAAGATCAGCGGTGCCGACTGTGCCGCCGGCAGCACGGTGCAGGTGGTTGGCGTGGACGGCACAGTGCTCAGGGTCGAGGTGGCCGATAAGTAAGTTCTATAGGTTCGGCGGTTAGTGTCCTGCTAGGCTAATGCCTCACCGATGAAATACGTAATTGAGGAATGCCGCCGTGAACACACCTGCGCTTAGACACCTGACCTCGCGCCAAGCCCACCAGATGTTGCAGGACGAGCCGCGCGGCGTCCTCATCGACGTGCGCTCCAACATGGAGTTCCTGTTCGTCGGCCATCCGGTCGGCGCCATCCACATCCCCTGGATCGACGAGCCTGACTGGGTGGTCAATCCCGACTTTGCGCGCCAGGTGCGCGAACTGATGCTGGGCGGAATCATCTGCGACACCGACGCGGGCTGCGCCCCGGTGATCCTCATCTGCCGCAGCGGCAAGCGCTCGGTGGACGCCGGCAATGCCCTGATCGAGGGCGGCTTCCGCGACGTCTACAACGTGCTGGACGGTTTCGAGGGCGAGCTGGACGACCACCACCACCGCAGCGCCCTGGGCGGCTGGCGCTTCGAGGGACTGCCGTGGGAGCAGTGCTGAGAAACTGAACTAAGAGTCAAACACGCGGTGCACCGGGAGTCCACGGCTAACGCTGTACCTCCGGTTTTTGCGACACATCAGTCCGGTGTTTCCCTGGCCCCCCAGCGGTCACGCATTTCCGTCTTCAGAAATCGATGACGTGGGCGTGCAGACCGCGTTCGCCGGCGATCGCCACCAGGTCGTGCGGGCACATCTCCTCCGGGTTGTAGGCTACGAACATCAGGTGACGCCTTTCGGTCTGGAGGTGCGGATGGATGCCTTCGGGACGGTTGCCGAGCCAGCGCAACAGCTCGTCGCGTTCGGTGGCGCTGAGGGATTCGTCGATGTGAAGCAAGGTCTCGGTGGTCATGGCACTACCCTCCTCAAAAAGATCGTGCTGACCCAGGTAAGGCTAATGCGCCGCTGGGGACTGTCAAGCAACCTTCAGCGCGTAGGCCTTTTCCACCTGCAAGGCAATGGCGCTGAGCCGGCCGACGATGAAGCGCTGCAGCAACAGCAGGTTGCGCACCGCATCGGTACCGCGGTCGAAGAGCGAATTGGCATCGTCGCCGGGCAGCGAGGACAACAGCGCCCAGTGCATCGCATTGCGGTAGCCCTGCCGGGTGCGGAACGGGAATTGCGCCTGGCGCAACGATACGTCGAGTCCCTGCAACAGGCGACTGATGTCGTCGCACTTTTCAATGATCAGGTCGCGCAGGCGTCGCCGCGCCTGCCGCGAATCGTCGCTGAGCAGCGACTCCAGCAGCAACGTCGCCAGCCGCAGGCTATGCAGCTGCGGATAGACGCCTTCGATCTTCTCCGAAAGCTGCAACAGCTTGGTCGCTTCGCCGCGTAGCGCCTCGGCGCCCGGCAGTTGCAGCGTCACGTCGTCGCGGCCGAGCAGCGCCAGCGCCGCCGCCAGCCGGCCGACGTAGGGGGTGACCGCCTTGTCGGCATCACTCATCGCTGCGTCGTAGCGCTTCTCGTAGTCGCGGCAGGTCTGGTGTACCTGCTCCGTGTGGCGGCCCAGCAGCGGTACGCCGCGCAGGCGATAACTGCGTGCGGCGCGGTGCAGCAGTTCGCGGTTGCTGACGGTGATCAGGTCGTCGTCGGCCTGGCGCAACGTCGTGAGCGCCGCCTTGGCCTTCGCCTTCTCCTTGTCGATCAGGGTCAGTGCCAGCTGCCAGTGGCGCACGGCGGCGTCGCCTTCGGCGCCCAGCTCCTTCAGCCGCCGAGCCAGCTTGATCGGCACCAAATCGGCGTAGAGGGCGCCGAAGTAGCAGGCGATGTAGTTGTTGGCGTTGTACTCCTGGCTGCCCTTGACCGGGGTGCGGATCAGCTTGTTGGTGGTGACCGGAAGTCCCAGGTGGCGGTGGTAGTAGCGCATCGTCATGCTGTGCATCAGCTTGTCGAAGCGCTGGAATACCACGGCGCCGGCGGAACGGCAGCGGTAGCGCCCCTCTTCCTGTGTCAGATCGAGGTGCAGCAGGCGCTGGCGATCGCTGGGCAACAGGGCACCGCGGGCGGCGATGTGACGCTCCTGTTCGTCGCGCAACTGGTCGTGGATCGCCGCGGGATAGGCCGAGGCCTGCGCCACCACCGCCATGGCGATGTTGTCCGGCACTTCGCCGCGGTCGTGCCACATACGCCGCAACGCGGGAATGGTGCGCCGCGCTGCATGGTTCAGCGCCCGGCTTTGCTCCAGCATGCGGCGAAAGTCGCTATTGCCGGCGAGGCGGCGGGCAGCGGCATCGGCGTCGGCGACACGGCGTTGCAACGCGCGCCCGGCCAGCAGCCGGCCGAACCGCAGGTTGAACGCCAGCGGTAGCCGCGCCCAGCGGCACAGCCGCAGCAGACTGTCCACCAGGTAGCGATTCTTTTGCGCCCGGCGCTGCCAGCGCAGCAGACGCCGGTCGACGAAGTCGGTGCCGTCGCCGGCACGTAGCAGCCAGGCGGCGTAGCGTTGGAGAAAGCGGGAGGTGCGTGCGCCGCGGTGCGGCCCCCAGCCGTAAGCGGTCTGGGCCAGGGCGGCGGCGAGCTGGCGCACGTTGAGGCTGGCGGCGAGCGGCAGGCCGAGGATCAGCGTGGTGCGTCCCTCAATCGCTGCGGTGACGTCGTCCTGAAAACGCATGTCGAGGGTGGCGTCGTTGCTCAACAGGATCTCCCGCGGCGGCGCCGTGCCCACGATTTCGCACACGTCGGCGACGAACTCGAACAGGTCCGGCTCCTGCTGCGGCGACAACGGCACCGTGGGATATTGAACCCGACGCAGGGCCAGCAGCGGCTTGGCCAGCAGCGCGGTGAGAAACAGCCCGAACACCAGGGTCAGGGCATAGATCGCCGCGGCGATCAGCGGATTGCCCAGCGAGGCGAACAGCCAGGCGGCCAAGGCATAGGGATTGAGCAGCACCAGCAGCAGTGTCGCCAGCGTCGCCAGGTAGAGCAGGAACATGGCAAGGTTGCACAGCGCGGCAAGACCGAGCAGCGGTTTATAGAGAAAGCGGCTGCGCACGGGACGGAGGGGGGGCAGCGGCCGCGCCTCGGGTTCCGGCGCGGCGGTGCCCGCTGGGGCGTCACGCTCGGTTTCACCCAGCGTCTCCACGATGGCCGCCAGCCCGATGCGCGTGAATAGCGCCGCGTAGCGTTGCGCCTGCTCCAGGGTGACGGTGCGCTTGAGCACCTGCTTCTCACCGGAGAAGAAGGCGGCGACCTTGGCGGGACTCAATTGCAGCTGGGAAGCCAGACTCTGCTTGACCTCGTCGGCCTCGAAGCCGTCGAGCAGACGTCCGGCGAAGACGACACGATAATGCGGCGAGTTATCCATGCAGGAGAGCCAATATCCCGATACGAAAGCCGAGGGGGCGGAGAGCCCCGATTTAACGATGGAACGGGGAGTTATAACGGAGACGGCGTCACAAATCGCCGATAATTGTCAATTCTTGACAACGTTCGTCACCGGTGGCCGGGCCGGTGAGCCTTGACATTCGGTGTTTTCTGTCATATATAAACGAACGTTCACTTATTTGTGGCGCGGGCGCCGGCCCCTCCGGCGGTGAAGCGGTTGCACCTGGAAAGGAGATGAACGATGCAGAACTACCAACATGAGCTGGACGCGCGCGGCCTCAACTGCCCGCTGCCGATCCTGCGGGCCAAGAAGACCATCGCCGGCATGCAGAGCGGCGAGCTGGTGAAGATCGTCGCCACCGATCCCGGTTCGGTGAAGGACTTCGAGGCCTTCTGCAAGCAGACCGGCAATGAGCTGGTGGAAAGCGGCAGCGACGGCGGGGCGTTCGCGTTCCTGATCCGGAAGCACTAAGTTAAAGATAAAGGCTTTGACCACGGGGAACACGGGGAATACTTGGGTAATGGATGAAACCACCGACGCGCATGCTGGACTCATATAACCCCGTGTTTCCCGCGCCCCCCGTGGTTAATTTGCTCCTGATCGGGCGGCTGATATGACCAAACGCATGAAAGCTGCCGAGCGCCGCGCCTCGATCATGGCGGTGGCCAAGGTGCTGTTCGCCGACAAGGGCTATCACGGGGTGTCGGTGGACGAATTGGCGCGCCGCGTCGGGGTCAGCCCGGCGGTGCTCTACCAGCACTTCGGCTCCAAGGAGGAACTTTACGAAGCGGTGGTCGACGGCCTCTCGGCTTCGCGCGAAACCTACATCGAAGCGGCGCTCGACGGTCCCGACGACTTTCCCAGTGTGCTGCGCCGCATCACTCGGGTATCGGTGGAGCACATCGCCGCCGACCCCGACCTGTTTCGCATGGAGCTTCAGGCGTCGCTGGAGAGCGCGGAGACCGCGCGCCGCTTTTTCCACAGCCGCTGGCAGTCCATCGCGGACTACATCGAATACAGCCTGCGCGAGCTGGCGCTGGAAAAGGGCGTCCGCGTCATTAATGAACGGGTCGCAGCGCTGATGTTCATCGGCCTGATGCGCGAGGCGGTCTACGACAAGTGCATCCTCGACGCCGAACGTTACGAGGCGTTCACCCTCGACGAACTCACGCGCCAACTCATCGACCTGTTCCTGCACGCCATCGATTACCGGCCAGCCAAGACGGGTTAACCGCGGGGCACACGAGGATACGGGGAAACCTCTATAAACCGACGGAAGACAAATTTCATGCAACTTTAGTAACCTCGCGCTCTCCGGGCGCCCGTGGACAAAATCTTTCGTTTTCCAGCCGTGTTAAAATGCCCGCTGTTCACCTCGAAATAGCAGGGTATCCATGTCGCACACCTACACCGGCGCCCGCAGCGCACAGCTGGTCCAAGTCCTCAAAGAGCGCATCCTGATCCTGGACGGCGCCACCGGCACGATGATCCAGGGCTACAAGCTGGGCGAGGCGGACTATCGCGGCGAGCGTTTCAAGGATTGGCCGTCCGATCTGAAGGGCAACAACGACCTGCTGGTGCTGACCCAGCCGCAGATCATGCGCGAGATCCACCATGCCTATTTCGAGGCCGGGGCCGACATCGTCGAAACCAATACCTTCGGCGCAAACACCATCTCCCAGGCCGACTACGGCATGGAGGCGCTGGCCTACGAGATGAACGTGGCCGGCGCGCGCCTGGCGCGCGAGGTCGCCGACGAGTTTGAGCGCAACGACGGCCGCACCCGTTACGTCGCCGGCGTGCTCGGCCCCACCAACCGCACCGCCAACATCTCGCCCGACGTCAACAATCCGGGCTACCGCGCCGTGACCTTCGACCAGCTGGTCGAGGCCTATTTCGAGGCGACCCAGGGTCTGGTCGAGGGCGGCGTCGACATCATCCTGATCGAAACCATCTTCGACACCCTCAACGCCAAGGCGGCGATCTTTGCCGTCGAGACCTACTTCGAGCAGCACGGCGTGCGCCTGCCGGTAATGATCTCCGGCACCATCACCGATGCCTCCGGCCGTACCCTTACCGGCCAGGTGACCGAGGCCTTCTACAACTCGCTGCGCCACGCCAAGCCGATCTCCATCGGACTCAACTGCGCCCTCGGCGCCAGGGAGCTGCGCCAGTACGTCGAGGAGATGTCGCGCGTGGCCGAGTGCTACGTGAGCGCGCACCCCAACGCCGGTCTGCCCAATCCGCTCTCGCCCACCGGCTACGACGAGACCCCCGAGGCGATGGCCACTGAGATCGGCGAATGGGCCCGCTCCGGCTTCCTCAACATCATCGGCGGTTGCTGCGGTACCCAGCCGCCGCACATCGAGGCGATCGCCGCGGCGATGCAGGAGGTGGCGCCGCGCGCGCTGCCGGCCATCGAGCCGGCCTGCCGCCTCTCCGGCGACGAGCCGTTCAACATCGGCCCCGGCTCGCTGTTCGTCAATGTCGGCGAGCGTGCCAACGTCGCCGGTTCGGCCAAGTTCAAGCGGCTGGTGCTGGAGGGCAACTACGCCGAGGCGCTGGACGTCTGCCGCGAGCAGGTGGAGAACGGTGCCCAGGTGATCGACATCAACATGGACGATGCCATGCTCGACGGCCGGCAGGCGATGGTCACCTTCCTCAACCTGGTTGCCTCCGAGCCGGACATCGCCAAGGTGCCGGTGATGATCGACTCCTCCAAGTGGGAGATCATCGAAGCCGGTCTCAAGTGCGTGCAGGGCAAGGGCATCGTCAACTCCATCTCGTTGAAAGAGGGCGAAGCCGCCTTCGTCGACCACGCACGTATGTTGCGCAAGTACGGCGCGGCGGTGGTGGTGATGGCCTTCGACGACAAGGGCCAGGCCGATACCTACCAGCGCAAGACCTCCATCTGCAAGCGCTCCTACGACATCCTGGTGAACGATGTGGGCTACCCGGCCGAAGACATCATCTTCGATCCCAACATCTTTGCCATCGCCACCGGCATCGACGAGCACAACAACTACGCAGTCGACTTCATCGAGGCCACGCGCTGGATCAAGCAGCACCTGCCCCACACAATGATCTCCGGCGGCGTGTCGAACGTCTCGTTCTCGTTCCGCGGCAACAACCCGGTGCGCGAGGCGATCCATTCCGTATTCCTCTATCACGCCATCCACGCCGGCATGACCATGGGCATCGTCAATGCCGGCCAGCTCGCCGTCTACGACGACCTGCCGCAGGAGCTGCGTACGGCCGTCGAAGAGGTAGTGCTCAACCGCGACCCCGGCGCCACCGACCGCCTGCTGGAGATCGCACCCAAATACAACGTCGGCACCGTCGCGGTGGAGAAGCAGACCGAGGAGTGGCGCGCCTGGCCCGTGACTAAACGCCTGGAGCATGCGCTGGTCAAAGGCATCGACGCCTACGTCGAACAGGACACCGAAGAGGCGCGCCAGCAGTTCGCCCGCCCGATCGAGGTGATCGAAGGCCCGTTGATGGACGGCATGAACGTGGTCGGCGACTTGTTCGGCGACGGCAAGATGTTCCTGCCGCAGGTGGTGAAATCGGCCCGCGTGATGAAGAAGGCGGTGGCCCACCTGCTGCCCTACATCGAAGCGGAGAAGAGCGAAGGCTCGCGCGCCGCCGGCCGGATACTGATGGCGACGGTGAAGGGCGACGTGCACGACATCGGCAAGAACATCGTCGGCGTGGTGTTGCAGTGCAACAACTTCGAGGTGATCGATCTGGGCGTAATGGTTCCCACCGCCACCATCCTGGAGGAGGCGCAGAAGCACAAGGTCGACATCGTCGGCCTGTCCGGCCTGATCACACCGTCGTTGGAGGAAATGGCCCACGTCGCCAAGGAGATGCAGCGCCTGGGGCTGAAGCAGCCGCTGCTCATCGGCGGCGCGACCACCTCGAAGGCGCACACCGCGGTGAAGATCGATCCCCATTACGAAGGCGCCGTGGTGTGGGTGAAGGACGCCAGTCGCGCCGTCGGCGTCGCGCAGAATTTGATCTCCGCCAGCGGCGGTGCAGCCGGCTATGTGGAACAGATCAGCAAGGAATACGATCGGGTGCGCGCCGACTTCCTCGGCCGCCAAAAGGAGGCCAAATACGTGACCATGGAACAGGCGCGCGCCAATAAACTGCAACTCGATTGGGAGCGCTACAGCCCGCCCAAGCCGAACGACGTGCTGGTGCAGCCGTTCGACGACATGCCGTTGGAGTTCCTCGTCCCGTACATCGACTGGACGCCGTTCTTCCATGCCTGGGAGATGAAAGGCAGCTATCCCAAGATCCTTAACGACGCGGAGAAGGGCGAGGAGGCGCGCAAGCTGTTCGCCGACGCGCAGCAGATGCTGCAGCAGCTCATCGCCGAGAAATGGCTCAAGGCGCGCGCCGTCATCGGCATGTTTCCCGCCAACAGCGTCGGCGACGACGTCGAGGTCTACACCGACAGCCAGCGCAAAGAGGTACGTGCCACACTGCACTTCCTGCGCCAGCAGGGCCAGAAGCCCGAGGGCAAACCGAACCTGTGCCTCGCTGATTTCATCGCGCCGAAAGAGACCGGCAAGCGGGACTACATCGGCGCCTTCGTCGTTACCGCCGGCATCGGCATCGAAGAGCACATCAAGCGCTTCGAACAGGCTCATGACGACTACCACGCCATCATGCTCAAGGCGCTGGCCGACCGCTTCGCCGAGGCCTTCGCCGAGCAGATGCACGACCGCGTGCGCCATCTCAATTGGGGTTACGAGATCAAGGGCGAAATGACCACCGCCCGCAGCCGCACCCGCGGCGGCGACGAAAAGGCACGCTGGACTCCGCGTAACGGCCTCGACAACAAACACTTCGACAACGCCGTGCTGGTGGGAGAGGACTACCGCGGCATCCGGCCCGCACCCGGCTACCCCTCCTGTCCGGAACATACGGAAAAGGATCTGCTGTGGCAGCTGCTCGATGCGGAAAAAAACGCCGGCGTCTGCCTCACCGAAACCAAGGCCATGTACCCCACCGCCTCCGTCAGCGGCTGGTACTTCAGCCACCCGCAGAGCAGCTATTTCACCGTCGGCAAGATCCAGAAAGACCAGGTGGAGGATTACGCGAAGCGCAAGGGGATGAGTGTCGAAGAGGCGGAGAAGTGGCTGGCGCCGAATTTGGGGTATTGATTCCCCGCCCCGTAAGATTGGTACACCCATCCTGCATGCTGAGACGGCATGTAGGATGTGGTAAGCGCAGCGCACCGCATCATTCGCGTAGCCGGCAGCATGCTGCTCCTAGATATGAGCCGGCGATATGAGCAACCCATATTTCTTCATCGCGACGCGACCGATGCGGTTCGTTCCTCGGCAACAGTTTCCCGCGTTTCCCCACCTCTTACCGTCTACACTGACACTCTTCAGGCTTCCCGGAAATATCGACGATGACTACCCCCGTTCGACTCGCAAAACGTCTTGCCGAAACCGTGCCCTGTTCGCGCCGCGAGGCCGAACTGTATATCGCCGGCGGCTGGGTGACGGTGGACGGACAGGTGGTGGAAGAGCCGCAGTTCATGGTGGCGGAGCAGAAGGTCGAACTTCTCCCCAATGCAAAGCTCGTCCCGATCAACCCGGTCACCATCCTTTTTCACCAACCGCCCGATGCGGACATGGATGCTGTGCAGAGACTGATCCGCCCCGACACGCAATCCGCCGACGACCGCTCGGGCATCCATGTGATCAAGCAACACTTCGCCCGGCTCAAACTGTGCCTGCCGCTGGAGCCGCAGGCCGGCGGGCTGGCGGTGTTCACCCAGGATTATAAAGTGGTGCGCAAATTAACCGACGAATCCGCGCCGGTCGAGCAGGAATATATCGTTGAAGTCGCAGGCGAGATGGCTCCGGACGGGCTCAGCCGTCTTAATCACGGATTGAGTTTCAATGGCCGGAAATTGCCGCCGGGCAAAGTCAGCTGGCAAAACGAATTCCGGCTGCGTTTCGCCCTCAATGCGGTGCAGCCCGGCCAGATCGTCTATATGTGCGAAAGCGTCGGGCTGCGGGTGGTGGCGATAAAGCGGATTCGAATCGGCCGCCTGCCCATGGCGAAGTTGCAACCGGGGCAATGGCGCTATCTGAAACCGTACGAGCGGTTTTAAACCGCGTAGCGATGAAGCGGCGACCGGACGCGGGCGATGTTCGAGATCGTGTCCTGTGGGTCGGACTTCAGTCCGACAAGCCTCCATCCATCTGATAGCATTATGTAGCCTAGGCTTGACAGCCAAATCAGTATCGCCCAATCTTCGAAAAATCTATAAAGAGCAAGTCTCGTTTGGATAGGATACCGCGGCGGCAGCCACGCTGATGGAGATATGGCTCCATGGAAGAAAATGTATCCCGCACAGTGCTCTACGACCCGGTGGATTACCTGAAAACGCCGGAAGACATCGCTGAATATCTGAATGCCACCATCGAAGATGGCGACGAGCGCCTTATGTTGGCCGCTATCCAAGATATCGTGCGCGCCACGGGCAGCATGACTGAACTCGCCAATCAGACCGGACTCTCCCGCGAAAGCCTCTATCGCGCACTCTCCAATGATGGAAATCCTAAACTATCCAACTTCATCGCCGTATTGCATGCGCTGAATTTGGAATTGGCGGTGCGGCGACGTCGGAGTGTTTCTAAAGCGAATGGAGAGACATCGCTGAAGTGGTTAGAGAGCCGGCACAAGAGTTTCTTGTATTGACAGTCGGCGCGATGGATTTTGGGGAGGTAAATGCATAACCATGTGTTCAACAGGACATTCATGACGTCGGAAGTATTATTATCTGATCCGGATTGTTCGGGGCGTTATGAACGCTTTTATAACTCAAACACTTATGTAACATTCTCATGCGTCCAGTAGCGTCAATTATTCAATTAGGGCAGTTAGTTCGCGGATTTCGTGAGGCGCGTGGGTTATCCCAAGACGAGATCGCGGTTCGTATTCCTGCTCGCGCTAACCGTTCACAAGTCGCACATCTAGAACAGGGAATACGAATACCGCCAAGCAACGTATTACGAGCAATATGTGAATTTCTTGGTATTCCAGAAGCTATCTGGCTTACCTTCGAGTCTCCTGAAATACGCTCTAGGCTGAATCGTGGGTTGTCGGACGAACCAATACAATCGCCACGTGTTATTGGCGTGGCGGGCGTAATGGGTAGTGGGAAAACAACATTAGCACAGCAATTAGCACGCTCACTTGGGTACCGCTATATTTCCGAGAGCGCTCATGCAAAACAATATTTGCCAGACCTATTTCAAAATCCAGGCAGATGGGCATTTGAAACACAACTAGCATTCTTGCTACATAAGGCTGTCGACATATATCGGGCTGTAGAACAATATCCAGGAATCGTAATAGACCGAACACTGTCGGAAGATATTGAGATATTTGCCGCGTATTTCCATGAGAAGGGGGACATCGATGACAGGGCACATGAAAGCTATCGGTCGTTAGCTTCCTACTTTATGGCGCAATTACCGTCGCCTGATTTAATAATATATTGTGATTGCGATCTTGATGCTGCGATGTCAAGAGTCGCGGAGCGGGCGCGAAGCGACTTATTAAATCACACCTCTATTTTTGTCCGCGAAATATTTGAGCGCTACAAAGATTGGATCAATACAATACACGAAACATCTATCTATATTGCCGATAGCGTTAAATGGGACTGGCGAGATGCGGAGCATATAACAAAAATTGTTCGTGATCTTGGGTTGATATACGCTCGGGCATATTTTCGGCCGCAAGTAGATTTATTTGATACCGAAACTCAAACGATAAGCAGCCTGCCGGAAGTATTGCAGCCATATTTTCTGGCTGTAGGTGCTTCAGATAGCCAGGGATTTTTTCGTGTTCCAGCGGGTGGGAGTGGCCTGCTTCCTTATCCTGCAGCCTACATCGCCGCCCCGTTTACCTCGTTCGCGACAAATATAGAATCGAAAGAGAATGAACTGTTCGAAAAACCACATGGTGAAATAAAAAAAGGTCGATTCCGAACCGCCTTGTTAGGGATAGAGAAAACATTAAAGAAATACGGGATTAGTTCTCTTATACCTCATAGAGACGTAAATCAGTGGGGAAAAATATCATTGGAGCCGAGTCAGGTGTCAATGCTTTGTTCTGAACAAGTATCACGGACTGACCTATTTATAGGCATCATCGCGGAAAGCCATGGTGCGCATTACGAGTTTGGATTGGCGAGAGGGTTAGGGAAACCTTGTATAATCATTCATTGCGAAGAATTATCAGAATCATTTGTTGGTTCAGGTTTTGTTAACGACGGCGGACAAATTCTGTCAATAGAATGTAAAAAAGTAACTGATATCCCGGGCATTATTGGTTCTGAGACGGTTAGCGAATTTATTCGACGACACTTCTAGGGACAGAGAATATGAAAAAGATCATTTTATGGTACGGGTCGTGGACAAATAACAAGAAGTCATTAGCAAAGAGTCTATCGGCTTTAGTCGTTTTTTATGGGGGTGCTATTCTTAAAGATAAAGCCATTGAATTGATTAAGGTCGATAAGATATCTGCATTTGTTCTGGAACTTCTGTTGGTTGCTTTGTTGGTGGGTTCATATACAGTACTGATTAGCTATATGGCCAATATTTTAGAGGAGGATTTAAATAAGGAACTAGAACGCAGACGTCAAATATCGTATGCAGTTAGCTGAGTGAATAATCTAATATCGCAGCAAATTGCGTCTATACATAACTCCATTGCGGATACACATGTGTCGATGATGGATGCTCTTAGCTGTATGGAATGCATGAAGGGTATTGTTAAAAGTGCATACCAGTATTTTGAATCATTTCATGGTCAATCAGAGAGGATGGAGGATAGGATTGATTTTGAAGTTACGTTTATGTCGAAATCATATGAAGATGACGAAATAACCATACCTGCACATGCAAATCGTTATGGGCGGGCACCTGTCAGCTTAAATGAGCGCGCCAAGAATAAGACATTTTATAATAATACGGTTACTGCAGCCATATATAAAGAAACGAAGCCAAATATTAGAATTGTGCCAAATACTGCTGAGCCAACAGAACGGTATGCTGAATTATATTCTGGCCAGAAAGAGAGGATACGATCTTCGGTTATATATCCAGTTCTAAATGCTAGCAATGAATTGCTGGGGACGTTAGTTGTTCACTGTAATAGGGCTAACTTCTTTACAAAAAAAGATGAGGGATTTTGGCGAGAGCTACTCGAGATTTACGCGGTACGATTGGCGCTCGAAAAATCAAAAATAGATCTTCTGAAAGGGCTATCAACAAGAGGCCCTATAATTTGGACTTCTCCATTCTAAGGAAAGATGCATGAGCAAGGACGACGATAGAATAAGTTGGTTGGTATCATGCGATGAGTCTGGTACTGGTGGAGCTAGATATTATGGCTTTGGCACGCTGTGGATGAAATATCAGCGCCGCGGCGACTTTGTTCGAGATATGCGAGAAATTTGGCAAGCGCACGGTTATATGGGTGAATGCAAGTGGGGAAAATCAAACTCAAAACGATTTCACGAATTCTATAAAGAGCTCATTGATTATTTCTTTTCAAGAGAATGGCTGGCGTTTCATTGTTTGATTGTAAATAAGTCCATAGTGAAAAAGGAATTACATGGCGGTAGCTTTGATCTTGCAATGCGTAAACATTACACGACTTTAATAACAAATAAAGTAAAATCATGCGTATCGGCTCACTCAACGCGTAAACATGAGTTCAGAATATGGGTTGATACGCTGCCGTCTAGTTACAATAAAGCCGATGAGGCAATGGAGATAATTGCTAATCGTGCGCTAAAACAGGCATTCGGCGAAATTAGTCTTGTAGATAGCGTTATTGAAAAAGATTCTAAAGATGCAGTACAGATTCAGCTTTGTGATTTGCTGTTAGGCGCTGTTATGGAGTCGTGGCAACAGAAAGCCACCTCAGAAGCTAAGGTTCAGATTCAAAAATATATCGCCGAATATTTAGGGTGGAAGGATTTGCGCTCAGACACAAAACCAAGTGAACGAAAATTTAATGTTTGGTTCTTCCATGATCGAAGTAGAGGTGGGCGTGAAGTAAAGACTAGACCTGTCGTTCTAAAATATCCGCTGAGAACACGATAATACTTGCTATCCATCTGAGGCTTAGTGCCAAGTTTTCCCTTTCGCCTGCCTACGCTCCAATGAGTTTATGAGTCTAAACAGGGGGCGGTGACAAACGATTTTCATTTTTCATCGACCCCTTTCCTTCCATCGCACCAATGAGGAATAGACGCGCCTACTAAGCATTTCATGCAAGCTGCCACTTTTCATCAAAAATGCATGCATGCCAATCAGATTGTCCGGCTCCGACATAAACCATGCAAAGGTCTCCCACGCCAGCGACGGTACCGTCTTCTTGAACGCCGCTGTATCCCGATCCGCATAGGCCGTAACAAACGCCACATGCCGGCGATCGAAGCCGGCGTTATCCGTCAGTGATAGTAGGGCGGTGCGCCGACGTTCGGTAATCGGGCCGTCGGTGGCCACCACTTCGACAAACACCAGCAGCGGTTTGTCTCCGGCAAGGTCGACCAGGATGATGTCTGGGAGGTTCTTGTCCGCCTCGATGTTCAG
>OFHG01000032.1_pt1 | contig 63828 bp, 66 predicted proteins | sample 1521931 | NCBI WGS metagenome assembly OFHG01 (sample SAMEA2468438, study PRJEB22500) | soil metagenome | biome: Glassland; feature: Farmland; material: Clay | place: Australia | collected 2013-01-31 | depth 0.55 m
CGTCCAACTTCGACCCGCGCAAGTACTACAAAGCGGCCGAAGATGCGATGAAGGAGATCTGCAAGGCGCGCTACGAAGCCTTCGGCGCCGCCGGCATGGCCTCCAAGATCATGGCCGTGTCGCTGGAGAGCATGGCCGGCAAGTACGCCAAGCACGAGCTGGATCCGAAGGTGAAGTAAGCCTCCTTCCAATAGTTCCTTCTCCCCCTTGGGGGAGAGGCTGGGATGAGGGGTAAGACGAAGGGGCCGTAAAGCCCCTTTGTCTTTTTGTACCTACCGTCACATTGCCGCTTTGGCATCTCCAATAGACCGACCCTTGACGTATCCCCCTCCTTTTCCCATATTGACCAACGGGGAATCCATGGAGGGAAGCCCAATGCCGGTTATTTCGATGTTTTACGGACTTATCATCCGTATGTATTTCTTCGATACGGATCGTCATCACATGCCTCACGTGCATGTCGAGTACGCAGGTAGTAATGTGGTATTTGTCATCGGAGACGGCGAAATTCTTTCCGGCGCGATTCCACAAGGAAAGGCGCCGCCTCGTCCGGGCTTGGATTGAACTGCATCGGGATGAACTGATGGCGGATTGGCAACTGGCGCTGGAAGGGCAACAGTTATTCAACATCGAGCCGCATCAAGTGATGCGACCATGACAGAATTTCCGCAACTTAAAGTTGCTGAGCCGACAGCCGACTATCAATTGCGCCTCCATTTCAGTAACGGTGAAGTGCGGCTGTTTGACGTGCGTCCGTATCTCGACAAAGGGATATTCAAAGAGCTGCGTGACCCGACGTATTTCCGTTCAGTGTGTGTCGACAACGAGGCGGTCACTTGGCCGCACGAACAGGATTTCAGTCCGGAAACGCTGTATTTACGGAGTCGACCAGCCGAAAACGCCGATACGGATTCCGAAGGCAAAAGGCAAGACCCTGTAAGCGTAAGCGCGTACTGATCAGTAGGGTGAAGGAAAGATCACGCCCCATACGCATGAGGTGGACGAGCTGCCGCAAGTAAAGGGCGCCGAACCGATCGACAATTATCAAAAGGGCTTTATTTGGCCTGTATATTGCTTGTGTCCGGAGAAGCGTCAAGAATCAGCCGGTTATTTGTGTTGGGCGACGAATTCGGTCTAGAATTCGACCAGAGACACTAACGCGAAAAGCCCACGTTACCAGTTGGGCTTTTCGCGTATATAAAAGTCGAGGCCAACGGGGCACTCGAATACTATCGGGAGTATGCGGCTATGGAACAGGGAACCGTAGACAAGGAGAAGCGTGCGTCCAAAGAACTGGAGGATCTATATCTCCAGTATTTCACTCCTCCAGCGAAGGAATCGCCCGAGCCTGGAGTTACCATGTTGTTCGAGCAGGTTTCAGTATTCGATTATTCATATCGGAGTTACACAAGTGATTCGACTTGTACGCGATAAATTTGGTACGCGAAAACTATGCCTACATGGAATCAAGTTTTAGAAGAAATACAGGGATATCGGCAAGCAAGTCCAATAGATGGTGTTAGGCGCAAATATTTAAAGCGACTTCACCAGCACACTAAACGAAACGTGATCGCCTATTACTCGGGGTGGCTTACTCAAGCTAAGTCACATCCGAGCTTCTATATCAACGACGAAGATAAAAACGCCTTCATGTCTGCCGTCCATGGTTTGGATAGGGCCCAGGGCGTCGATCTCATCCTTCATACGCCCGGCGGAGATGTGGCTGCAGTAGAGTCTCTGGTGGACTATCTGCGAAAAATGTTTGGTACGAATATGCGGGCTATCATTCCGCAATTGGCCATGTCAGGCGGCACTATGATCTCATGCGCCTGTAATTCGATAATGATGGGGAAGGAATCTAACCTAGGCCCTATTGATCCCCAGTTTGGCGGCATTCCTGCCCAAGGGGTAATTGCTGAGTTTGCGCAGGCAGTCGATGAGATAAAAAAAGACCCTGCATCGACTCCATTGTGGCAGACCATCATCGGGAAATATCATCCGACGTTCCTTGGGACGTGCCAACACGCGATCACCTGGTCCAAGAGCATGGTGCGCGATTGGCTCATGAGCGGCATGTTTGACGGAGATCCGGCAGCAGCCGCGAAAGCAGATACAGTTATTTCTGGTTTGACCGATAGCTCAAAAACGTTTAATCATGCCCGCCACATACACGTCGAAAATCTCGCGGCCCTGGGGTTGAAGGTTGAATGCCTAGAGGATGACAAAGCGCTTCAAGACTTGGTGCTTACCGTGCACCATGCATTTATGCACACATTTGCAATGACATCCGCTCTCAAGATTGTAGAGAATCATAGAGGCTCGGCGCAGGTGCGCATGCCAATGCTCAACAATTGAACCTTTTTAGCAAATCGTCGAAGTCTTGCCTTTTGCCTACCAATACAGAATGGGGGAGTCATCGGGGTAGAGCACCATGGCCGAGATCGGGCGGGCCGCCGGCGTTCACTACTCGACGGTAAGCCGGGTGATAGAGGGTACGCGGTAAGCTGCCTCCGTCGTGCGAACTTCGCTAAATCAAGTGTTCCAGAATGGTATCCAGGCCAGTTAACAGAAAACTTGTGAGTCGGATTTTAGTCCGACGGTTATAGCAGCGCAGGCGACGCTGTCGGACTAATACCCGCTGGGCACGCAGAGTCCGGTCCACAGACGGGATATGCATTCGGAACTTCTATTTGGATGGGGCAAGGCGAGGGTCTCACATTACTGCATCCGCCGCTAACGGGAAAATCCGGCCTAGCGCATAAGTGTCAGCAAGCTTAGGGCACTAAGCGGGAGATAGCCTGGACGGGGTTAGATGGACGCGGGTCACGCCTGCTCCGCGCTGATGATGACTTCGTGCATCTCGATGGCGCCTTCTCCGGAGAAGGCATCCTTGGGCATGGGGTTGGCGTGAGCGGTGCGGAAGTCCTCGCTGCCTACCCACTGTTCGAAGGCCGCCTTATCCTGCCAGGTGGTAAGGACGATATAGGGCAGTCCGGGCTTGGCCGGTTTGAGTACCTGCATGCGGACAAAGCCAGTCTGTTTCTCAATCTGTCCGGCACGGGCGCGGAAGCGCTCCTCGAACATCTCCTGATAACCTTCGGCGACGGGTACGCGGTTGGCAACGATAAACATGGTCAGTTGTTCCTTTCCAAATGTTGGGAAAATGGATTGACGGCAAGTCGTTAGTTTTCGGAGTCCGAGTTCGGAAAATGGACACGGATCCGTCAAGTGAAATGATGTCTTCCTTGGAGCGCCGCTTCTTGGTGCAAGCATTGAAATGATCGATGCCGTTGCTCAATGACCGGGGCCGGTTGCGAGAGGATGCGAGACCCACCGCCGCAGGAAACCCATGCCGCTCACTCCGTATATCTGCTGAGCCGTAGTTGACCTGGATATCAATCAGGAACTTCCATTCGAGACGCACGTCCAGCTTGGGCAGGTAATAGCGCGGTGCCAGTCCGGTCTCGAACAGCACGACCGGACGATGGCTCTCCGCCACCATCGCGCCCGCAACGGTCACGCGCACATGCGCGTCGGCTGTCGGCGATCACCTCGCCGCCGAACACCACGCGTATCCGCTTGGGGCTGGGGAAGAGTTCGTAGTCGGGAGAGGTCGTTCGGTCCATGGCAGCCAGAGGGTGCAGTGGGGAGCTACAGGTGGCGGTGCAGCCAGTCGTTCATGGCCTCGTAGCCGAAACCGATCCACGGTTTGCACAGGGCCACCACATAGCCCACTTCGTCGCCCTGGAGCAACGGCTTGAGGTCGTTGTACAGTTCGTCTGCACCCAGTTCCGTCTGCACCGCCCAGGCACTGTCGGTGAGGCGCATGGCATCGAAGCGCATTACCCAGTCGTGAAAGCGCCGATAGTCCTGAGTCGGGCTGTCGAACGTCACCACATAGACGCCCATTGCGACTCACCTCCAAGGTGGTAGTAACTCCTCGGAGTCTAGACCCAGCGCGCAATCTCGACTCCTCCATGTCGGCAGCTCCGTTCAAATCGGATCTCGGCGAATATGCATACGAATATTCAGGTAATTTCGGCAACCGTTTATCCCATGGCCTTGCTCACGGCTGGTTGTCGCCACGCACAGCAGGTATTCTTTCAACTGCCGGCCCATATCCGGCAACCGGTAAACGCCATTGTTGGGGTCTTTGAGGAACCGTCTGAAATGTCCGATTGCTGCTCGTCATCCTGCGAAGCATCCGCGCCGCGCAAGCACACGTGTCCGGTCAACGGCGCGGAGGGTGTGGAGGTCTCGTTGCGGACCATTTTCCATCACCTCAAGGCCCCCTGGGCCTGGGCGGCGCAGCCGCAGGCTTACTACTTTTGCTCGGACCCTGGGTGCGATGTTGTCTATTTCGGGGAAGATGGCTCCACTCTATCGAAGGCCGAGGTGCGAACGACTATTGGTGTTAAAGAGTCTTCGCTGGATGCACCGCTCTGCTATTGCTTCGGGGTCTCAAAAAGCGATGCCCTGTCGGACTCGTCAGTGAAAGCGTTTGTCGTGCAGAAAACCAAGGAAGGGCTATGTTCCTGCGAGACAAGCAACCCGTCGGGTCGTTGCTGCCTCAAAGACTTCCCGCGCTAGCAGGCGCGGCGGAGAGAACACCCAGCATCTTTCGTTGCAGGCGTCCGTTTCCGCCGTCACCCACCCAATACGGCCCGGCTATTCTTCCGCCGGTGTGTCGTCGGATTTGCACCGATTCCAGCAGCCGCGCATCCCGGCGCGGAATTTCTCTCGTTCTTCCGGTGTCATCTCCTTCCAGCGTTCGTCCATATGCCGGTGCCAGCGATCGTGCAGGCTAGGTCGGCAGCGCAGGCTGCCGAACAGTAGCCGGCCCAAGACCAGCAGGCCGAGGGCCTGGAGGAAGCTGATCTGCTTGAGGCCGAACAGTACCGGCACGAGCCAGTTCCACAGGGCCATGACGACAAGCCCGGCGACGGCGATTCCCGCTACTGCCATCAGGACGAACTTGTACCAACTCTTTCCGCATCTGCCGTGCATGATCTATCTCCTCATCTGTTCATGAATTCATCGTTGATCGCCTGCAACCTTCGGCGCAGGTGAAGTACCGCATAGCGCTTGCGCGCCAACAGGGTATTGATGCTCAGTCCGCTCTCGGTGGCCAGCTGCTTGAAGCTCCGCCCTTCCAGTTCGTGGGCGACGAATACCATGCGCTGCTCCTCCGGCAGTTCGTCCAGTGCGGCGAGCAATTCGTTCAGCAGCACAGCACGCGCATAGGCGGCCTCCGGTCCCGCTTCCGGTGAGGGCAGCAGCTCTTCCAGCGTGGTCATGGATGACTCATCGGCACCGGGCGCCGCCACGGATAACGACTGCTGGGGTTTCTTCTTACGGAACCGATCGATGATGCGGTTGCGCGCCACGCGAAACAGCCAGGCCCCGACCTGTTCGATCGGTTCGGGGAGCCGGTACGCCTCGACCAGTTCATAAAAGACATCCTGAAGAATATCCTCGGCGTCGGCCGGCTCCGGCACCCGGCGCCGGATAAAGTCGAGCAGGCGGGTGCGTTCGCGCGCGATCGTAGCGACGAGATTCCGGTTGTGTTCGGTCATGACCGTATTGTGCGCCAGCGTGATGTCCATGCCGATGGAGACGAACGGGGACGGAAAATATTGTCATCCCATCCCGGCATTGCAAAGTCCCGGCGATTAGCCATGGGGTTGCGAACTGCGGTTAGGCGCCCGCGAACCGTTGATAAATGTCGGTTATTCCGGGCTGCGTCGACGAAATGGCGGTTCGCCCCGACCAACGGTAGCCTTTGGTTGCCAAGCCGTATTACCCTAAACTTTACACACTTCGGCGGACACATATGTCGAGGGAGAGCGTAAGAATTCGCTAAAGGGGGAACCATGGAAGGCAGTTATAAGGTGGTATTCGACGGGAAATTGCGTGAGGGCGTCGATCGCGAACAGTTCGTGCGCGCTTTCGCGCAGATGTTCAAGGTGTCCGAGGAGCAGGCACGAAAATTGTTGAGCGTCGGCCGGCCCGTCGCGCTCAAGGACAATCTCGATCAGGCGACGGCAGAGAAATACCGGGCGGTGATGAATAAGCTCGGAATGGAGGTACGCCTGGAACAGAAAGGCGGCTTGAGCCTGGTGGCTGACGACAGCGCTGCGGCTGCGCCGGCGCCGGAGCAGGCACCACAACAGCCGCTGCCGCCCGCCGCGGCGGACGGCGGCCCCCGCTGTCCCAAATGCGGCTCGGATCGGGTGCAGGGCGATGACTGCCTTGCCTGCGGCGTGATCATCTCCCGCTACCGCGCGAAACAGGGACAAGCGGCGGCCGAGGGTGTGGAGCAACAAAATCCCTATGCTGCGCCGCAGTCCGACGTCTCCCCGGTTCGCGTTTATGACGCCGAAGAGGGCGAACTGACCGGCCCTCATGCGGTGCCGGCCGGCGACGGTTGGCAATGGATCGTGGGCGGCTGGCGCCACCTGCAGCGTAACCCGTTCGCCTGGATCGGCGCCCTTTTCGTCTGTTATGCCCTGCTGGCCGCCATCAACTTCGTGCCGCTGGTCGGTCCGATCGTGGGCAGCCTGCTCGGCCCGGTGATCTTCGCCGGTTTCATGTTGGGCGCCGACGAGCAGCGCACAGGTGGCGATTTCAGGATCGGCCATCTGTTCGCGGGTTTTTCCGCCAATCCCGGCAAGCTGGTGCAGGTTGGCCTGCTGTACGGTCTCGGGATGTTCGTGATCGTCGGCGGCGCCGGCGTGATCGCAGCCTTGGCGGGCATGGGCGGGATGTTGCATGCCCACGGCGGGCATCCCGATCCGCGCATGTCGGGGCGGATGGTGTCGCTCATGCTGGGGGCGATGGTGCTCACCCTGCCCCTGCTGATGGCCTATTGGTTCGCCCCGGCACTCGTGGCGCTGGACGATCGCGGGCCGCTGGAGGCGATGAAGCTCAGCTTCAGCGCCTGCCTGAAGAACATTCTGCCGTTCCTGCTGTACGTGTTTATCGCCCTCGGCCTGGCGGTGATCGCCGCCATCCCGCTGGGGCTCGGCATGTTGATCTTCATGCCGATGATGATCGCGACCATCTACGCCGCCTATCGCGATATCTTTTACCAGACTGCCAGCATCTGAGTGCCGGCCGGCGCACCCTGCCGCTCGGGCGGGGCGCGCGCGCCGGCGTGAGACTACCCTTGAGTACAAAGGTCGCACTCCGCACCGGCGAGGACGTCCACCATGCAGAAGCTCCTTAAGAACGGTCGGCTGGTCGACGCCGCAGACTTCGGCAACGACGACGCGTTGGGCCAATTCCTGCGCCAGCCGAGCCGCTTTCGCAGCTGGGTCAGCGCCGACGACGCATCGAACTATCCGGCGCAGGCCGGTCGCTACCTTCTCTATGTTTCCTACGCCTGCCCCTGGGCACATCGCACGTTGATTGTGCGCCGGCTGAAGAAGCTGGAGGGGGTCATCCCGGTGTCGGTGGTCCATCCGGTGATGGGGCCGGAGAGCTGGCACTTCGGCGACTGCGACGGTTGCGCTGCCGATCCGCTGTTCGGGGCGCGACAACTGTATGAGGTCTATCAGCGCGCCGCGCCGGACTACAGCGGCAACGTCACCGTGCCGGTGCTGTTCGACCGCGAGACCGGGACCATCGTCAACAACGAATCGTCCGAGATCATCCGCATGTTCAACGGCGCGTTCGACGCCTTCGGCGACCCGGCAGTCGACCTCTACCCCGAGCCGTTGCGGCCGGCCATCGATGCGATCAATCGGGAGGTCTATGCCAACGTCAACAACGGCGTCTATCGTGCCGGTTTTGCCGGCACCCAGGCCGCCTATGAGGCGGCCTTCGACGCCCTGTTCGCCACGCTGGAGCGGCTGGAACAGCGCCTGGCCGGGCAGCGTTATCTGGTCGGTGACGTCATCACCGAAGCGGACTGGCGCCTGTTCACCACGCTGGTGCGTTTTGACGCTGTCTACTACCTCCACTTCAAGTGCAACCTGCGCCGCCTGAGCGACTATCCCAACCTGTGGAACTACACGCGCGATCTCTATCAGCAGCCTGGCATCGCAGAAACGGTTCGCCTCGATCACATCAAGCAGCACTACTATCGCAGCCACCCGCAGCTCAATCCGCGGGGCATCGTGCCGAAGGGTCCGGAACTCGACTTCGACCGGCCCCACGACCGACTGCGGCTGGCGGCGGACGCGCCGGAGCTGGGGATGTAGTCGTGCAGCGAGCGCTCAAGTTTTGCGAGGGCCGCAGCACAGGCAGTTCGAACCATTACTTGCGGGTCGGACTCCGAGCGACCCTTGGGTAGTGGTCCGATTGTTACGGCAATTCAGGCAGCGTTGTTGGACTAAAATCCGACCCACAGGTTCTTCGCTTTATTCCGTATCCCAACGCGAACTTCTGTTTAGTGCTCTTCCGCGGCGAGGTCTTGCAGGGCCGTGCCGCGCAGGCGGAACACGGTCCATTCGTCCTTGGCATTGGCGCCGATGTGTTCGTAGAACGCCAGCGCCTGTTCGTCCTCCGCCAACACCCACCACTCCAGGCGGGTGCAGCCCCGTTCCAGGGTGATGCGTGCCAGTTCGGCCAGCAGGCGGCGGCCGACGTGCTGGCCGCGCATTTGCGGTCGCACGTAGAGGTCTTCCAGGTGGATGCCGCAGCGGCCGCGGAAGGTGGAGTAGTTGCCGTAGTAGAGTGCAAAGCCGACCGCGGCGCCGTCCAGGCGCGCCAGCAGCACCTCGGCCCGACGCTGGGGTCCGAGCAGGGCGTTGTGGATGTCGGCCTCGGTGGCCACCACCTCGTGGGCGAGACCCAGGTGATCGGACAGCTCGGTGATCATCTCATGGATCGCGGGCACGTCCTGGGCTTCGGCGTGGCTAATGTGCAGTTGCGTCATGGCCGTTCCTTCGGACGTGAGTCAGGGATGCCGCCGGCATCCGTCATCGATATCGCTATGCGGGGCCGCGGTCGGCGTCGGGATTAACGGGCGCTATGGGAAAGGATAGCGCGCTGCCGACGGGCGCGTTGCAGGTCGCCGGGTACGTCGATGTCCAGATGGATTCCTTCGTCGTCGACCGGCACGGCGACCAGCTGGCGGCGGTCGCGCCGCAACAGGAAGTGGGCGCCGGCGTCGCCGTCGAGGTTGGCCAGATCGCCGTAGTAGCGGTGGCGGAAGCCGACCGGATGGCCGCTGCGACCGTCGTGGCTGGGGGCGACGAGAGGGGCGCCGGCGCGCAGGGCGGCGGCGACCGTGGCGAGGGTGGCGGGTGCAATGAACGGCATGTCGGCCAGGGCGATGAGCCAGCCGTCGGCCTCGGCGCTGGCGCAGACCCCGCAGGCGAGGCTGGTGCCCATGCCCTGGGCGGCACGGCCGTTGATCTGCAAGCGCGCGCCGCTGTCGGCCAGCAGGTGCATCAACGGCGCAGCACGCGGCGGGACGACGACGATCACGCGATCGACGACGGCGGCCAGCTGCTCGGCGCTGCGCAGGGCGACCGGGGTGCCGTCGTCCAGGGGGCGCAGCAGCTTGTCGCCGCCGAAACGGCGCGACTGGCCGGCGGCGAGCAGGATACCGACGATCACAGCCGCACCGCCTCGCGCGCCGCGACGTCCATGGCGTCGCCGGCGGTGATGCCGTGGATCGGGGCGTAACGCGCCCGCAGCATGGCACCGTCGCGGCCGGCGAGGACCGCCTGGATCTCCGCCATGATCGATAGCGCGACCTGGGCCGGTTCGCCGCCGCCGATATCGAGGCCCATCGGATAGTGCAGCGCCTCCGGCGCAGCGTCACGCAGCTCGGCCAAGATGCGTTCGGTACGGCTGCGCGGCCCCAGTTGTCCCAGGTAGCGCGGCGGGCGGCGCAGCAGTTGCGCCAGCAGCCGGCGATCCTGGTCGTAGCTGTGGGTCATCACCACCACGGCGCTCTCCCCGTCGACACCGGCGGCGGCGAGGGCCTCCGCCGCGTCGACGGCCAATACCGCATCGGCCAGCGGGAAGCGCTCGGGGCGGGCGTAGTGGGGGCGTTCGTCGGCGACGGTGATGTGCCAGCCCAGCTCCGCCGCCAGTCGCACCAGCGGCTGGACGTCGTGACCGGCGCCGAAAATCACCAGCCGCTGCGGCGGCGCCAGATATTCGATGAACACCTCCACCGGGCCGTGCGGGGTGAGGTAGGTGCGCAGCAGCGAGCGGCGCCGTCGCTGCGCCTCGGCCAAGTCGGCGAACAGCCGCGCATCGAGGGTGCCGTCGCCCAGGGTGCCGACCTCGCCGCCGTCGGGAAAACGGACGAGGCGGCTGCCGATGGCGATGTGGTCGGCGCCGATGACCGCGGCGGTGGCCGCGCCCGCCCGCCCCTCTTGTGCGGTACGCAACAGCCTGAGCAGTACCGGGTCGCCGGTCGCGGCGATGCGCTCGAACAGCACATGCACCACGCCGTTGCAGCCGAGGCCGAAGGCCCATTGGGTCTCGTCGCCGGCGCTGGCGTCGTAACGGCGCAGGGCCGCCCGCCCCGTTTCGGTGAGCCACCACGCCTTCTTCACCACGTCGTCTTCCAGGCAGCCGCCGCTGACGCTGCCGATCCGCTCGCCGCTGCCGGTTACCAGCATGCGCGCCCCGGGCCGGCGGTAGGCCGAACCCTCCACCTTCGCCACGGTGGCGAGCACCGCCTCCTCGCCCGCGTGCCGCGCCAGCTCCAGCCGTGCCAGCATCTGCCCCCGTTCGTTCATCGGCATCCCTCCCGTCAGGCCACGATGGGCAGGCGGCGGATGCGCTTGCCGGTGAGGGCGAACAGCGCATTGGTGAGCGCCGGCGCAATAGGTGGCACGCCCGGTTCGCCGACGCCGCCCGGAGGTTGGCCGTTGCGTATCAGGTGCACATCGACCCGCGGCATTTCGTCCATGCGCAGCACCGGGTAACTGTCGAAGTTGTTTTGCAGCACCCGTCCGTCCTTGAAGTCGATGTGGCCGTAGAGCGCGGCGGAGAGGCCGTAGACCATGGCCCCCTCCATCTGCGCCCGCACCGTGTCGGGATTGACCACGGTGCCGACGTCGGCGGCGATCACCACCCGGTGCACGCGCGGCTTGTCGCCCTGCAGCGACACCTCCGCCACCTCGGCGACATAGCTGCCGAACGATTCCGCCACCGCGATACCGCGGGCGTGGCCGTCGGGCAACGGTTTGCCCCAGCCCGCCTTGGCGGCGGCCAGCTCCAGCACGGCGCGCAGCCGCGGCCGTTTGGCCAACAGGGCGCGGCGGAACTCGAACGGATCTCTGCCGGCGGCATGGGCCAGCTCGTCGATGAACGACTCGGCGAAAAAGATATTCTGACTGTTGCCCACCGAGCGCAGGAACCAGGTGCGGATCCCCGGCGAGTATTTCACCCACTCGACGCGCACGTTGGGGATGGCGTAGGGCAGGTTGTTCAGCCCCTCCACCGCAGTGCTGTCGATGTGATCCTTGATGATTTTGGACTCCATGCCGGTGCCTTCGGCGAGGGAGTCGCACACGGTGCGGGCGGCAAACAGCACCGGGTTGCCGGCGGCGTCCAGGCCGCCGCTGATACGGCATACCGCCATCGGCCGGTAGTAGTAGCCGTGCATGTCGTCGGCGCGGCTGTATTGCACCTTGACCGGCACTCCGGCCGCCTTGGACAGGGCCACCGCCTCGGTGACGAAGTCGGGGGCGAAGCGCCGGCCGAAACCGCCGCCGAGGAACAGGGTGTCGACCTGTATCTGCGGCCGCGGCAGGCCGGTGATGGCCGCCGCGGTGGCCTGGTTGGGCCCCGGTGCCTGGGTACCGCCCCACAGCTGTGCGCTGTCCGATTTTACCCAGGCGGTGTAGTTCATCGGCTCCATGCAGGCGTGTGCCAGGTAGGGGACGTGATAGACCGCCTCCAGGGTATGCGCCGGCCGCACGCTGCCGACGTCGCCGCTGTGGCGCGCCACGACGGCGCCGCGGCCTGACTGCGCCAGCGCCTCCATGCCTCGCTCCATGTCGGCGCTGGAGAGGGTCGTGCCGGGACCCGGCTCCCAGTCGATCTCCAGGGCGTCGCGCCCCTGTTTGGCCTGCCAGTAGGTTTCGGCCAGCACCGCGATGCCGGCGGCGGTCGGGCTCTGGACCGGCAGTACCCGCTTCACGCCCTTGATCGCCAGCGCCTTGTCGGCCTTGAACGCCCTCACCTTGCCGCCGACCACCGGCGAACGCGCCACCACTGCAGTGAGCAGGCCGGGCAGTTTCACGTCGATGCCGAAGCGGGCGCTGCCGTCGACCTTGCTCGGGGTATCGAGGCGCTTGAGCGGTTTGCCGATGAGGGTGAAGTTCTTCGGGTCCTTGAGTTTCACCGCCTTGGGCAGCGGCCGCAGCGCCGCCGCTGCGGCCAGTTCGCCGTAGCTGGCCGTGCGGCCGTGCGGCCCCAGCACCCAGCCGCGTTCCGTCTTCAGGGCCGCCGGCGAGACCTTCCAGCGCTGCGCCGCCGCCGTCACCAGCATGGCCCGCGCGGTGGCGCCCGCCTTGCGCAGCGGCATCCACATGGCGCGCACCGAGCTGGAGCCGCCGGTGGCCTGCACCCCGAACCAGGGATGGCGGTACTCGGGCGCCACCGGCGCCGGTTCGGTGTGCAGCTTGGGCCAATCGGCGTCCAGCTCTTCGGCGACGATCATCGGCAGCGAGGTGTATACCCCCTGTCCCATCTCCGATTTGTCGACGATCACGGTGACGACGTTGTCGCTGCCGATGTGCACCCAGGCGCTGGGAGTGAAGGTGACGCCTGGCTCTGCGGCCTGCGCCAGCCGCAGCAGGCCGGGCACATAGACGGCGACCGCCAGGCCGCCGCCGGCCAGGGCGCTGACCTTGAGGAAATAGCGCCGTCCCTGATTCACGGCGGTGTCGACGGGCAGGTTCATGGTCGGCCCTCCTTGATGCCGGCGGCGAGATGGATCGCAGCGCGGATGCGGTTGTAGGTGCCGCAGCGGCAGAGGTTGCCGCGCATCGCCGCGTCGATGTCGGCGTCGCTCGGTTTCGGGTTCTGCGCCAGCAGTGCGACGGCACTCATGATTTGGCCGCTGTGGCAGTAGCCGCACTGAGGGACGTCGAGGTCGACCCACGCCTGCTGCACCGCGCGGCCGACGCGGTTGGCATGCATCGCCTCGATGGTGGTGACGCGCTTGCCTTCGACCTGCGACACCGGCGTGGTGCAGGAACGCACCGCGACGCCGTCCAGGTGTACGGTGCAGGCACCGCACTCGGCGACGCCGCAGCCGAACTTGGTGCCGGTCAGATTGAGGTGATCGCGCAGAACCCATAGCAGCGGGGTATCGGGCGTGGCGTCAACGCGGACGCCTTTTCCGTTTACGGTGAAACTGAACATCGGCGCACCTCCGTCGTAGAAGTGAAGCGATGAAAAAGAGAGATCGCGTGGGGCCGCGCCTCCGAGGCGGGGTGCTGTTGAGCTTAGACGCTGATCGCGCGCTTTGCGCGTATGATTGCGTTAACCGCGTAATCGATGAGCCTATAGCACGAACGAGGAGCGATGCGATGGACATGCCGGTGACGACCACCTTCACCATCGAGGGATGCCGCATCAAGGCGTACAAGGGAGTGGCGCGCGGCATCATCGTGCGTGCGCCGACCATCACCCAGGGTTTCCTTGGGCGTTTGAAGAGTATCGTCGGCGGAAACATCGACCGCCTACGCCAAGACGTGCGAACAGGCGCGCCAGCAGGCTTACGACGCGCTGCTGCAACATGCGCGGGAGATGGGTGCCAACGCCATCGTGGGGATGCGCTACGACGCCTCGGAGGTGGTAAGCGAGGGCTTCGCAACAGAGCTGCTGTGCTACGGCGCGGCGGCCGTCATCGAACAGGAGCAGTGAGCGCGCGGCATCGCTCTGCCGGCGGCGAAGGTCACGCGGCGTGGCGATGTGGTTTCTTCATGGCAAAAAGAAAGGGCGGCTTGCGCCGCCCTTTCCCTTGAAGATGAAGAGCAAAGTAAGGCTGTGGCTTACTTCTTCTCAACCTTCTTCATCTCTTTCTTCTCTACCTTCTTGTGCTCCATCTTCTTCTTGTGCACAACGCGCTTGTGGGTCTTGCGCACGTGACGCTTGACGGGAGCCTTGTGCTCGGTAGCGGCAGGCTTGGCGGCCGGCGCGGCTTCCTGGGCCATGACCGGGGCAGCGGCCATGGAGGCCAGCAGGGCGAGCGCGCTCAGGCTGATGATGGTCTTCTTCATAACGAATTCCTCACATTGAATGAATTATTAATTCCGCAATTTCGACGGAGCTGTCGCATCTCCATACGCGCTCACCCAGCAGCAATCGCCATGCCATAGCGGCGGTCACAAAATAATTTCCTTTATTTCAATTTGTTATATAGTTGCAGCGGATTTTGCCGGGCCGTCGGCGGCGGCCGCAGCTACAAAATTTGTAGCTCGCTACAGAACGCGGGGATGATGATGCAGGTCGGCCGACTCCAGAAAAAGATCGTCGTGATCATCCTGGCCATCGTGGTGGTGCCCATGCTGGTGGCTGGCGGCTTTACCGCCGCCTGGGTCTCGTCCAGTTTCGAGCAGCGCATCCAGGCGTGGGTCTCCGAGGCGGTGCGTTCCGGCCAGCAATGGCTGGAGGCGAACCAGAACGATGCGCTGTTGCTGGGACGCATCCTGGCCGACGATCCGCGCTTCGTCGCGTCGCTGCAGCGCGACCCCCGGCGTCCCGCGTTCCCCGGCAATGTGCAGAAGATCGCCAACGAGTTGGGCATCTCCGTCGTGCGCGTCTATTCTTCCGGGCAACGGCTGCTCTACAGTGCCAGCGACATGGCGATGGACGCCCATTGGGAGCCGGGTCAGACGCAGGCGGTGTTTCGCGTCGGCGGTGCCCAAAGCCAGCTGGCGGCGGTCGGCATCGTGCCGGTTCCCAACGCAGCCAAGCCGCGCTTCTATCTGGTGCTGGGCAGTCTGCTCGACGACTCCTTCATCTCCGATCTTTCCCATTTGACCGGCCTTAAGACCCGGCTCTATTACCGCGAACAGAATCGTTTCGTCGACATCTTCAACACCGGCGGGACGCCGATTCGCCTGCAGCTCAATTCACCCGACGAGCTGCGGCAATTGGTGGACCGGCAGCAGCCGTTCTACAGTACCCATGCGGAAAGCGGCCGTTACCGCGGCCTCTATCTCCCCATCGCCGACTCGCAGGGACACGTGGAGGCGATCCTGTTCGGCGGCATCGCCCGCGTCGGGGCGCAGGAATTGTTGACCAACAGCGCGCTGATGTTCGCCGTGATCCTCGCCCTCGGCTTGGTGATCGGAACGTTGACCGGCTGGCTGCTGGCGCGTTATCTGGTTCGGCCGATTACTCTGTTGCGCGACGGCGTGTTGCAGGTGGCCGGCAAGAATTATGAAGTCGCGGTACAGGTTTACAGCGACGACGAACTAGGCGATCTGGCGCAGGCATTCAATGCCATGGCGGCGTCGATCCGCCAGGCGCGCGACGAGGATCAATTGCATTTCCAGACCGACAAACTGGCGGCGCTGGGTGAACTGTCGGCGTCGCTGGCACACGAGATCCGCAATCCGATCGGGGTGATCAACACCGCCGCCGCGATGTTGCAGCGCAGCGACGACGAGGAGCGCCGCCAGCAACTGCTGGCGATGGTGCAGAGCGAGAGCCAGCGCATCAGCGAACTGGTCGGCGAGTTCCTGCAGCTGTCGCGTCACCGCACGCCGCAGCGGCAGTCGATTGACGCGGCGTTGCCGTTGCACCAGGCGCTGGAGGCGCAGTTGGCCGGACGCGCCGACGTGCAGGTGATCGACAACAGCGCCGCTGCGTCCTATATCATCGATGCCGATACCGGTCTGCTGCGTCAGGCCTGGGGCAATATCATTCATAATGCGTTGCAGGCCATGGGAGAAGAGGGTGGCACCTTGAAGGTGAATGTCTATCGGAACGGAAGCAGTGTGATGGTGTCACTGCAGGACAGCGGGCCCGGCATCGCGCCCGAAGTATTGCCGCGACTGTTTGAGCCGTTCTTTACCACCAAGGAGCGCGGTACCGGCCTGGGCCTGTCGATCGCCTATTCGCTGGTGGAGGCCAATCATGGGCGCTTGGAATTGATTCCGTCGGACGGTGCCGGCGCCTGCCTGGCCATGCGCTTTCCGCTGGCGGAGAGGAGTAGCGAATGAAGCGCACCGTATTGGTCGTCGACGACGAGAAAAATATCCGCTCGCTGGTGTCGATGCTGCTGGAGGACGCCGGCTTCCGGGTGTTGACGGCGCGTTCGGCGGAAGAGGGGTTGGAGCATTTGAAGGACCCCAACGTCGATGTGGTGCTGACCGACCTGCGCCTGCCGCGGATGTCCGGCGAGGCGTTCGTCGGAACCTGCCGCCAGGAGCGACCGGAGGTGCCGGTGATCGTCATCACCGCCCACGGCACCATCCAGTCGGCGGTCGATTGCATCCGTCAGGGCGCGAGCAACTATCTGACCAAACCGTTTCAACCGGAGGAGTTGGAGATCGCGGTGCACAACGCACTGCGTCTCAACGACGTATTGCGCGAAAATCAGCGGTTGCGCGCCAGCTTCAGCAGCAATCAGCTGAGTCACCGGCTGATTGGGCGTAGTACGGCGGCACAGCGGCTGAAGGAAGAGATCGAGCGCGTTGCACCCTACAAGACCAACGTGCTGATCGCCGGTGAAAGCGGTACCGGCAAGGAGCTGGTGGCGCGCAGCATCCACGAATCGGGGCCGCGTTGCAGCGGTCCCTGGGTGGCGATCAACTGTGCGGCGATACCGCACGATCTGATGGAGGCGGAGCTGTTCGGCTATGTGCGCGGCGCCTTTACCGGTGCCAGCCAGAACCGTACCGGACGGTTGGAGCAGGCGCAGGGCGGCTCCCTGTTCCTCGACGAAATCGGCGAACTCGATCTGGCGTTGCAGGCCAAGTTGCTGCGCGTGCTGCAGGAGAAAGAGTATTCACCGCTCGGTAGTACGCAGGTGCGGGCGCTGGATGTGCGCTTTATCGCCGCCACCAATCGCGACCTCAAGGCGCGGGTGCGCGAAGGTGCATTCCGCGAAGACCTGTTGTACCGGCTGGATGTCTACAGTATCACCGTGCCGCCGTTACGCGAGCGCATCGAGGACATCGCGCTGCTGGCGCACACCTTTGTGCAGGAGTTCGCCGCGGAAATGGACAAGCCGATCGGCGGCATCGGTACCGAGGCGGAGGGTGCCCTGCTTCGCTACGGCTGGCCGGGCAACGTGCGTGAGCTGCGCAACGCCATGGAACGCGCGGTGCTCACCGCGCGTCGCCATGACATACAGTCGGAAGATCTCCCCAACGCGATCATTCAGGCGGGCGAAGACAGCGGCCGACCGGCGATGCCGCAACAGGGCGTGCCGCATGAGCTGGATCGCTGGTTGGAGGAAATGGAGCGTGAGGCGATCGTGGCCGTCTTGCGTAAGTGCGGCGGCGTTCAGGTGGAGGCGGCGAAGCAGTTGGGGATCAGTGAGCGCAGCCTCTGGCACCGCGTCAAGAAACTGGGCATTCAAATCAGCCGGCTGCCTTCTTGAGCCCCATCTTGGCGGGCAGTTTTTGGGTGGCCTTGCCCAGCAGCGTCGCGGCTTCGCCGATCATGAAGTCCTTGAAGGTCTGCGCTACCACCGACAGCCGCTTGCCCTGGCGATGCACCACGTACCAGTGGCGCATGATGGGAAAGCCCACGACGTCGAGTACCGCCAGGCGATCGAGGGTGAGTTCCATCTCGACGGTATCGCGCGACAGCAGGCCGAGTCCCAGCCCCGCCTGCACGCTCTGCTTGATCGCCTCGTTGCTGCCCACCTCCATGCCGGTGGTGAAGGGCATGTCGTGCTGGGCAAAGAAACGTTCCATCGCGATGCGGGTACCGGAACCGGGCTCGCGTACCAGAAACACCTCGTTCTCCAGGCGTTTCAGATCGATGCGCTTCTCCTTGGCCAGCGGATGTTCCGGCGGCGCGACAATGACCAGCGGGTTTTCCATGAACGCCTCGGCACCCAGATCCATGTCGGTCGGCGGCTGTCCCATCACCACCACGTCGACTTCGTTTTCGGTAAGCTGAGTGATGAGGGTCTCGCGGTTGGTGACATCGAGGCTCACGGTGATTCCGGGGAAGCGCTTGCAGAAGGTGGCGAGCAGCGACGGAATGAAATAGTTGGCGGTGGAGGCGACGGAGATCTTCAGCTTGCCCTTGCCCAGCCCCTTCATGCTGTTCAATACCGACTGAAGTTCGTCCAGTTGCTGCAGCACCGCGCGGCTATAGTGATAAACCTCCTGTCCCATGTCGGTGAGGTAGATCTTCTTACCGAGGTGCTCAAACAGCGGCACGTCGAGCTGGCTCTCCAACTGCTTGACCTGCATCGATACCGCCGGCTGGGTCAGGCACAACTCTTCCGCCGCGCGGGTGAAGCTATGGTGCTTGGCGACGGCGGCGAATACACGAAGTTGACGCAGCGTGATATTCATAAGCTATTGGTTATCGTTTGCATTAAAATTATTTAATTTGATTTATGCAAAGAAGTCTACACTAGTTTTCCGACGTAAGTAAACGCAGGCGCGTAGTCCGGTGCGACGGTTAATAAACAGGCTCAACCGGGTTCCGGCGTGACCCGATGCCGCATGGCGCTGGAGCGTGCCCCGCCCCTTTTTGCGCGGCGGGTTATCGACAGTCCTGAACCAAATCCGCATTATGTACGCCTTCGATGCGGGACGCGCCCCGATCATTCACTATTTTACGAGAACAACATCATGTCTGAGGTCATTTTCGATTCCGAACTGAAGAGTCTCAAACTCATCCAGCGCGGCAAGGTGCGCGATATCTATGCCATCGACGACGAGCGGATGTTGTTTCTGGCCAGCGATCGCCTCTCCGCCTTCGACGTGGTGCTGCCCACCCCGATCCCGGGCAAGGGCAAGGTGCTGACGGGCATGTCCAACTTCTGGTTCGAGCGTACCCGGCAGATCGTCGGCAATCATCTCACCGGCATCGATCCGGCCGGCATGGTCGCCGCGGACGAGGCGGCGCAGGTGGCGGGCCGGGCAGTGGTGGTGCGCAAACTCAAGCCGCTGCCGGTGGAGGCCATCGTGCGCGGCTACATCGTCGGCTCCGGCTGGAAGGAGTACAAAAAGAGCGGCACCGTCTGCTCCATGCCGCTGCCGGCGGGACTGCACGAGGCGGACAAGCTGCCCGAACCGATCTTCACCCCCTCGACCAAGGCCGAGGTGGGCGACCACGACGAGAACATCAGCTTCGAACGTACGATTGAACTGATCGGCGCGGATCTGGCCGAACAGGTCCGCGAGGTGAGCATCCGCCTTTACAACTTCGCGGCCGAATATGCCCTGACCCGCGGCATCATCATCGCCGACACCAAGTTCGAGTTCGGCCAGGACGAGGCCGGCAAGCTGGTGCTGATGGACGAGATCCTCACCCCCGACTCCTCGCGCTTCTGGCCGGTGGACTCCTATGCGCCGGGCGCCAATCCGCCCAGCTTCGACAAGCAGTACGTGCGCGACTACCTGGAGAGCCTGGGCTGGGATAAAAAGCCGCCCGCCCCGGCACTGCCCGACGAGGTGGTGCAGAAGACCGTGGAGCGTTATCGCGAAGCGCTCAAGCGTCTCACCGATACCGACATCGACTAGCTCCCCCCAAAAAACGGGACGATCTCGCCAAGGCGCCAAGATGTGTGGCCAAAAAATCGTAGCCCCCGAAAACGCCGAGAGCCGTTGGCTCTCTGCCTTAAGAGGGCCGCAGTGGGCCAGTTCTTTCGCCTTGGTCCTTGGCGTTCTTGACGCCTTGGCGAGAGAAAAGACTTCTTGTTCGAAAGCCATGTCAGCCGGACGTGGCGCAGCGGTGTCCGCCGGATGCCGCCTCCTCCTTGCCATCCCTTCTGCTAATCCTCCCATCCATAGCTAACGCTGATACCCATAACCCCACGAATAGATAATTCCTTATCAATCCAATCAACATTTCTGAATTTACCTTTCTCTATTCCTGAGTATGCTTGTCAACAACAAGGCTGAGCCTTGCCGACAGAGCGGCCGCGGTCCCCAAGCCGGCCTGCCGCCGACCAATAAAACCGACTCGCTCATACCGATAGTGGAGGAACAGCGAAATGGCCGTTAAGACCTACAACGCGGGCGTAAAGGAATACCGCGAAACCTACTGGATGCCCGAGTACACCCCCAAGGACACCGACTTCCTGGCCTGCTTCAAGATCACCCCGCAGGCCGGCGTGCCGCGCGAAGAGGCCGCCGCCGCGGTGGCCGCCGAGTCGTCCACCGGCACCTGGACCACCGTCTGGACCGACCTGCTCACCGACCTGGACCACTACAAGGGCCGCGCCTACGCCATCGAGGACGTGCCGGGCAACGACGAGGCCTTCTACGCCTTCGTCGCCTACCCCATCGACCTGTTCGAAGAGGGCTCGGTGGTCAATGTGATGACCTCGCTGGTGGGCAACGTGTTCGGCTTCAAGGCGGTGCGTGCGCTGCGCCTGGAGGACGTGCGCATACCCCTCGCCTATGTAATGACCTGCGGCGGCCCGCCGAACGGTATCCAGGTGGAGCGCGACAAGATGAACAAGTACGGCCGTCCGCTGCTCGGCTGCACCATCAAGCCGAAGCTGGGCCTCTCCGCCAAGAATTACGGCCGCGCCGTCTACGAGTGCCTGCGCGGCGGTCTCGACTTCACCAAGGACGACGAGAACGTCAATTCGCAGCCGTTCATGCGCTGGCGCAACCGCTTCGAATTCGTCGCCGAGGCGATCCACAAGGCCGAACACGAGACCGGCGAGCGCAAGGGGCACTACCTCAACGTGACCGCGCCGACCCCGGAGGCGATGTACGAGCGCGCCGAATTCGCCAAGGAGCTGGGCATGCCGATCATCATGCACGACTACCTGACCGGCGGCTTCACCGCCAATACCGGCCTGGCCAACTGGTGCCGCCGCAACGGCCTGTTGCTGCACATCCACCGCGCCATGCACGCGGTGCTCGATCGCAATCCCAGCCACGGTATCCACTTTCGCGTGCTGACCAAGATGCTGCGCCTCTCCGGCGGCGACCATCTGCATACCGGCACCGTGGTCGGCAAGCTGGAAGGCGATCGCGCCTCCACCCTGGGCTGGATCGACATGCTGCGCGAGAAGTACATCAAGGAGGACCGCGCCCGCGGCATCTTCTTCGATCAGGACTGGGGCGCCATGCCCGGCGCCTTCGCCGTCGCCTCCGGCGGTATCCACGTCTGGCACATGCCGGCGCTGGTGACCATCTTCGGCGACGACTCGGTGCTGCAATTCGGCGGCGGCACCCTGGGCCATCCGTGGGGCAACGCCGCCGGCGCCGCCGCCAACCGCGTCGCGCTGGAAGCCTGCGTCGAGGCGCGCAACGGAGGCCGCGTGCTGGAGAAGGAGGGCAAGGAGATCCTCACCGCCGCCGCCAAGTCCAGCCCCGAGCTGAAGATGGCGATGGAGACCTGGAAGGAGATCAAGTTCGAATTCGACACCGTCGACAAGCTCGACGTGGCGCACAAGTAGGGCTGAACAAAAGAACTAACCGCCAAGTGCGCAAAGTTACGCCAAGTAATTCGAATCCGAAAGGCGGTAACGAGACTTTTTGTACTTAGCGTACTTAGCGTACTTGGCGGTTTCTCTAGATTGAATTGATGAGGATGCAGAAATGAGCGAAATGCAAGACTACAAATCGTCGCTGGGCGACGTCTCCAGCCGCAAGTTCGAGACCTTCTCCTACCTGCCGGCGATGGACAGCGATCAGATCCGCCAGCAGGTGGAGTACATCGTCAGCAACGGCTGGAACCCGGCCATCGAGCATACCGAGCCGGCGCATGCCTTCGACTACTACTGGTACATGTGGAAGCTGCCGATGTTCGGCGAGACCAGCGTCGACCGCATCCTGGCCGAGGCGGCGGCGTGCCACAAGGCGCATCCGGAGAACCACGTGCGCCTGGTCGGCTACGACAACTTCAAACAGTCCAAGGGCGCTGAGATGGTGATCTATCGCGGCACGCCGCAGTGAGTGACGGCGTCCCTGCCGTTATCGGCAGGGACGTTTCACGGCGCAAGCAATGCGGCTATTACCGCCACGTGTAAAGAAACGTCCCCTCTCCCTCAGGGAGAGGCCACGACTGCATGGATGCAGGAGTTAGGGTAAAGCAGGAAGCCAGAACCGAGGGTGAGGAAATTTAATTCAACACCCCTCATCCTGTCCTTCTCCCCGGGGGAGAAGGAACTCCCTAGAGAGGTAATACGACATGACCGACTTGGCAAGCGAACAATTCAAGATCGATAAGGAACCTTACTACCGGCCGGTGGCCCATGAGGTCGACCTGTACGAGGCCGCCTACGGTGCCCGTATGCCGGTGATGCTCAAGGGGCCCACCGGTTGCGGCAAGTCGCGCTTTGTCGAATACATGGCGTGGAAATTGGGCCGCCCGCTGATCACCGTCGCCTGCAACGAGGACATGACCGCCTCCGATCTGGTCGGCCGCTTCCTGCTCGACAAGGACGGCACCAAGTGGCAGGACGGACCGCTCACCACCGCCGCGCGCATCGGTGCCATCTGCTATCTCGACGAAGTGGTGGAGGCGCGCCAGGACACCACGGTGGTGATCCACCCGCTCACCGACCATCGCCGCACCTTGCCGCTGGACAAGAAGGGCGAGCTGATCCACGCCCATGAAGATTTCCAACTGGTGATCTCCTACAACCCCGGCTATCAGAGCCTGATGAAGGATCTGAAGCAGTCGACCAAGCAGCGCTTCGGCGCACTTGATTTCGACTATCCGGACGAGGCGATCGAGACCGAGATCGTCGCGACCGAGACCGGCGTCGACAACGCCACCGCGGCCAAGCTGGTGCAGATCGCCCAGCGTGCGCGCAACCTCAAGGGGCACGGCCTGGACGAAGGCATTTCGACACGACTGCTGGTCTACGCAGGCCAGTTGATCGCCAAGGGCGTCGAGCCGGTGGCTGCGTGCAGCATGACCCTGGTGCGTCCGCTCACCGACGACCCGGACATGCGCGAGACGCTGGACGCCGCCGTGGCGACGTTTTTTGTGCAATGAAGGCAGGAAAAAGATTAACCGCTAAGTACGCAAAGTAACGCTAAGGAATGCTATGCGTCGTTCCGTCGCAGAAAATGGGGATATGTGTTTACTTCGAGAACTTCGCGTACTTGGCGGTAGAAAGAAGATTAATCGCGAAGTGCGCGGCGTATCGCAAAGGGATGGACATGAATAGTTGTGTGGGATGGGAGAGTGACGCGCATTTTACTTCGTGTCCTTTGCATACGTTGCGGTTAAGGCAGTAGTTGTAGAGGTTCGAATTATGACCATTACGCTGGACGATTATCGCGACTGTCTGCAACAGGCGGCGCCGGAGATCAAGGATACGCTGGAGGCCACCTTCCACGAGGCGGCGCGCATCATGTCGCCGGCCGGCCTGCAGGAGTACATGGACGGCGCCAAGGGGCTGTGCGATCTCGGCCGCGGCCACGACCTGGTGATCAGCTTCCTGCAGGAGATGCCGCTGGTGGTGAAGGAGTGCGGCGACGACGTGATCCGCGACTGTCTCAATGCCGCGCTCAAGCTCTCCTCCATGACCTCCGGCGAGGTGATCGCATTGCTGTTCGGCAGCCTGCCCACCGCGGCGCGTCGCCTGGGCGATCCGGAGTTGCTGCGCGGCTATCTCAATCTGGTGCACCAACTCTCGGCGCGCGCCGCGCGCGGGCTGCGGCCGATGCTCAATCACGTTGACGAGCTGCTGTCGAAACTGACCCTGAGCGGCCTGCGCCGCTGGGCCTTTTTCGGTGCCGAGGCCTATCGCCGCGACCTCAACAATCTGGTCGCCTATTTCGATCTCAAGACCAGCGACAGCGTCGCCATGTTGCAAAAAGAGCGGCGCGGCACGCTGTTCGTCGACATCCAGCGCAAACTGAATTTCTATCTGCGCGCGCTGTGGGGCCGCGACTTTTTTTTGCGTCCCACTGCGGCCGATCATGAAGGCTTCAAGCCCTACATCGACAAGCATGTGATCCATCTGCCGGATGCGCTGGACGATTGCGCCGGCATCAGCGGCCTGGAACTCTATCGCGCCGCCGCGGCGCACATGGGGGCGCATCTGTGCTACACCAGCGCGCCGATTTCGGCAGAACAGATGAGCCCGGCCCAGATGTTTTTTATCGGCATGCTGGAGGATGCGCGCGTCGAGTACAACGCGGTGCAGGCATTCCCCGGCCTGAAGAAGCTGTGGCTGTCGTTGTTGTCATTGGAGCATGACGGCAAGGCGGAGCACCCGACGGTGACGATGCTGGAACGTGCTGCGCTGATGCTACTCGATCCCACGGCGCGCAGCGACGACGCGCAGGTCAATGTCATAACGGAGAAGTTCCACGCCAACATCGAGGCCAACAAGGACGACGGCCAGTTCTCCTGGCACCTGGGGCTGGAGCTGTTCAACGTCTTCGCCGCGCGCCGCGACGTGCCGAGCCTGCGGGTGTTGCAGTCGCTGCGCATTCCCTACCGCGACGACAACCGCTTCGTCTGGGAATTCGAGGAGTTCTCCTGGGAACAGGGCGCCGCTTTGGCCGGACAGCGCCGTCAGGTGCGGCGCAAGGCGAGCGTGCTGGAGATGGTCAACGAGCTCGACTGCGAACTGGCGGGCGACGATGCCCAGGAGATCTGGACCCTGGAGACGCCGTTCTGGCTCGACCAGGAGGGCTGCACCATCAACGAGCTGGAGGGCAAGGAGCCGATCTCCGATCCCTATCACTACCACGAATGGGACTACCAGGTGCAGCTCTACCGCCCCGACTGGGTGACGCTGTACGAGCGGCGTCAGCCGCGCGGCCAGGCGGACGCCATCGATCGCATCATCCTCGAACACAAACCTGTGGCGCACCGCATCAAGCAGATCATCGATCTGCTGACGCCGGAGGGCGTCACCCGCCGGCGCAACATGGAGGACGGCGACGAGATCGACGTCAACGCCGCGGTGGATGCGATGATCGCGATCCGCATGGGGCGCCAGCCCAACCCGCGCATCACCATGCGCAACGTGATCAACCGCCGCGACCTGGCGGTGCTGGTGTTGCTCGACCTGTCGGCGTCCACCAACGAAGCGGTGGAGGGTAGCGACAAGAGCGTGCTGGCGCTGACCCGCGAGGCGTGCGCCCTGGTGGCCACCGCGATCAACGGCATCGGCGACCCCTTCGCCATCCACGGCTTCGCCTCCGATGGCCGCCACGATGTGCAGTATTACGGTTTCAAGCATTTCAACCAGCGCTTCGACGACGAGGCGAAGTCGCGCCTGGCCGGGATGCAGGGCGGGCTCTCCACCCGCATGGGCGCCGCCATGCGCCATAGCGGGCAGCACCTGCTGCGCCAGCCGGAGCGCAAAAAGCTGCTGTTGGTGATCACCGACGGCGAACCGGCCGACATCGACGAGCGCGACCCGCAACACCTGCGCCGCGATGCGCGCAAGGCGGTGGATGAGCTGGCGGCCAAGGGGGTGATGGCCTACTGTCTAACCTTGGACCCCAATGCTGATAATTATGTGAAACGCATCTTCGGTGCCAACAACTACACTGTCATCGATCACGTGCAGCGCCTGCCGGAGAAATTGCCGCTGCTGTTTGCCAGCCTGACGCGCTGATCGGTGGTGCCATGGCCGCAGCTTCCTGTCCCGGGAGAGTGTGGCAACTCGGCAGGAGGTTCGATGAAATCACGCATCGACGACGTGCCGGCGCTGTGGGTAATCGACGCCGAAGTCGATGCCGCGCAGTTTAACCGCATCCGTTTGGCGCTACTGCGTCTGGGCGAGCCGTTGCGCATGGAATTACGCCACCTGCGCGGCTTGGATTTGTTGCTGAGCCGGGAAAGCTGGGTCTGCGTCGATCGGACCATGGACGACCTGCCGGTGATCGCCTGGACCCGTTTCGAATCGGCAGGACGGCAGCAGTTGCAGGCGCCGGTGCGATGCCGGCTGCGTTATTACCACGGCCACGCCGGCATGATCGTGCAGACCGTGCTGGATGATGCGCTTGCGGTGGTGGCGCAGAAGCTGGGCGCCGCTGCGGCGGGATCGGTGACACCGCTGTCGCCGAAGGAGTGACTCAGTCGTCGTCGCCCAGTTCGGGATCCCAGCCAACTGCACGAGCGTGTTGTACCGCCTGATCATATATGCGCTGGTGGCGTTCGCGCAGTTCGGGCGGCAATTGTGACACTAGGTGTCCATAGGGTTCCCAAGCCCTGCTTACCCGATCATAGAGCTGTTCCATGCGATCGTAGCTCCAGCCCTCGCATCTCTCCTCCTCCGGCAGCAGGCCGAACATCCATGCGTCGCGAATGATATTGCCGACCGAGGTCATGCCGCCGTGTCTGTCGTTGTCGATGCCCGTGTAGGATGCATTTCTGTTCATTATTGTTACCAGGTTATTTATATGTCATCGGTCGGCGTATGCCCTATTGCGTCCGCCGCGAATCACGTCTATGTATTTACCTTATAGCGCCAACGTGAATGTTGGTGCATTTGAGGTGTGTTGCAATGGCCAACATAAAATCGAATCTCCCCAATGCGCCGGTCTTGAAATCTTTTCCCTCGGACGTGGAGGCCGTGCATTACAACAACATCTACTTGGCCCTGTCCCGTATCGGCGCGCCGTTGAAGCTGATGTTGCCCGGCCTGCGTGGCATTGAGGTGCGCCTCGACCGCGATGCCTGGGTCTGTTTCGACCACAATCTCAATAACCAACCGTTACTCGCCTGGACCGACTTCCGGCCGGGTGTACGTAACAGCCTGTATCAGGCCGTGCCCTCGCAACTGCTGTTTTATCATCCCTATGCCACCGTGCTGATGCGTTCGTTGCCCGACGACATCAACCGCGTGCTGATCAAGCGGCTGACCCGCGTTCCCAGCCAGCCTCCCGCCAAGGTCATCATCATCGGCTGACGCTATACCGCCCCTGCGGTTGCAGGGTCAGGTTGCCCGGATGATAAGTAAAACCTTATCGTAAGCATCAGAACATTTAGGTTTACTTATGCGAGGTGGTTTTGTATCTTATGCCGCACCTAACGTAGGCCTTTTGGCCGTATGGGTAAGGCCGGCCGGTCTGGTAAGGAGGATCGGCAGATGGCCCTCGGATTAATATGACAATGTCTAGGGGTATAAATAAATGGATCAGTCTGCACGTTACGCCGACCTCTCGCTGAAAGAAGAGGATCTGATCGCCGGTGGCAAGCACATCCTGTGCGCCTACAGCATGAAGCCGAAGTCCGGCACCGGTTACCTGGAAGCGGCCGCCCACTTCGCCGCCGAGTCCTCCACCGGTACCAACGTCGAAGTTTCGACCACCGATGACTTCACCAAGGGCGTCGACGCCCTGGTTTACTACATCGATGAAGCCAAAGAGGATATGCGCATCGCCTATCCGCTGGAGCTGTTCGACCGCAACGTCATCGACGGCCGCATGATGCTGGTCTCCTTCCTGACCCTGACCATCGGCAACAACCAGGGCATGGGCGACATCGAATACGCCAAGATGGTCGACTTCTACGCGCCGGAAGAGGCGGTTCGCCAGTTCGACTGCCCGGCCGTCAACATCGAAGAGATGTGGCGCATCCTCGGCCGTCCGGTGAAGGACGGCGGCTATATCGCCGGTACCATCATCAAGCCGAAGCTGGGCCTGCGCCCCGAGCCGTTCGCCCAGGCGGCCTACCAGTTCTGGCTGGGCGGCGACTTCATCAAGAACGACGAGCCCCAGGGCAACCAGGTGTTCGCGCCGGTGAAGAAGACCATACCCCTCGTGTACGACGCCATGAAGCGCGCCATGGACGAGACCGGCGAGGCCAAGCTGTTCTCCATGAACATCACCGCCGACGACCACTTCGAAATGTGCGCCCGCGCCGATTTCGCGCTGGAGACTTTCGGCCCCGATGCCAACAAGCTGGCCTTCCTGGTCGACGGTTATGTCGGCGGCCCGGGCATGGTGACCACCGCCCGCCGTCAGTACGCCAACCAGTTCCTGCACTACCATCGTGCCGGTCACGGTGCCGTGACCTCCCCCAGCGCCAAGCGCGGCTACACCGCCTTCGTGCTGGCCAAGATGAGCCGTCTGCAGGGTGCCTCCGGTATCCACGTCGGCACCATGGGCTACGGCAAGATGGAAGGCGAAGGCGGCGACAAGGTCATCGCCTACATGATCGAGCGCGACGAGTGCCAGGGTCCGGTCTACTTCCAGAAGTGGCACGGCGTGAAGGCCACCACCCCGATCATCTCCGGCGGCATGAACGCCCTGCGTCTGCCGGGCTTCTTCGAGAACCTGGGCCACGGCAACGTGATCAACACCGCTGGCGGCGGTGCTTACGGCCACATCGACTCCCCGGCGGCCGGCGCCGTCTCCCTGCGTCAGTCCTACGAGTGCTGGAAGGCCGGTGCCGACCCCATCGAGTGGGCCAAAGATCACAAGGAGTTCGCCCGCGCGTTCGAGTCGTTCCCCAACGACGCCGACAAGCTGTTCCCGGGCTGGCGCGACAAGCTGGGCGTGCACAAGTAAGTACACACCGGCTCAATCGCCCGCAAGAAGACCCCCGCCCCGAGCGGGGGTTTTTTTGTCCATGGATGGACTTATGCCGCGGAGGCCAGGGATGGCCGGGAGCGGCGTTGCATGGATGGACTTATGCCGCGGAGGCCAGGGATGGCCGGGAGCGGCGTTGCATGGATGGACTTATGCCGCGGAGGTTCAGACGCCTTAGCCTATCGTCTTGCGCCAATACGCCCATGGCCATCTGGTCAGCATTCGCACGCCCGGTTTAACTTGCTTCCGACGACTTTGCGGCGTCAAACCCGTAGTAGCCAATCGGTTTGAAGAATGCCAGTATCCTTTCTGGTGACACGGGAGGGCGCGATGAAGGAACTGAAAAACGAAGCGGCACTGGTGAAGGAAGCGATACTGGCCGGCGTGAAGTACGGCGAGGCGCGCGGCGCCGTAATCTTCGAGGCGACCGATTCGGCCACGGCCAAGATCGAGTACATCTACCGGCTGCTGGTGCACGACAAGGTGATCCAGCCGCTGCCGGAGGATCAGGTCTCGCAGAAATCCATGCGGCACAAGCTGGCGTTGTGGCACGCCAAGCAACTACCCAAGGATCACCCGCTGCTGAAATAGGACGCTAGTTTCAAACGGCTAAGGCCGGCGGGCACGGCCCAACGGGGCCGTACCGATTCTCAAGGAGGAGATATCATGGCAAGGATTCGCACTTTTCTGATTTTCGCAGCGACGGCGCTGCTGTTGCTCACGTCATTTTCCATTGCGGTGGCCGAAACCCCGCCGCTTACGCTGCTCAAACGCTGGAACGCGAGCATCGATCCCACCGGCTGGTGGATGAGCGAGAAATACGACGGCATCCGCGGCTACTGGGACGGTGCGCGCATGTGGACGCGCCAGGGCCGGCCCGTCGCCATTCCCGACGCGCTGCGTAGACAGCTGCCGCCGTTTGCCCTCGACGGCGAGCTGTGGGCCGGACGCGGCCGGTTCGCGCAGACGGCATCCATCGTGCGCGACGCGTCGCCTGGGCCGGGCTGGTCGAAAATCCACTACATGGTGTTCGAGGCGCCGGGCGGCAGCGGGCCGTTCGAGGCGCGTCTGACGACGGTGCAGTCCTGGCTTACGGCCCATCCTTCCAACGCGATACGGCTGGTCGAACAACGCCGCTGCGCGGGCAAGGCGCAGTTGCTCGCCTTTCTGCATCAGGTGGAACGCCGGGGCGGCGAAGGGGTGGTGCTGCATGCGGCGGGGGCGCCCTATGTGGCGGGGCGCAGCGACAGCCTGCTCAAGGTCAAGTCGTTCGAGGATACCGAGGCAACGGTGGTCGGCTACACTCCCGGCAGGGGCAAATACACCGGCATGGTCGGTTCGCTGCGGGTGAAGTTGCCGAACGGCACGCGCTTCTCGCTGGGGTCTGGGTTGAGCGACGCGGAGCGGCGCTCGCCGCCGCCTGTCGGCAGTGTCGTCACCTTCAGATATCAGGGGCTGACCGCCAGCGGCAAGCCGCGTTTCCCGGTGTTCTGGCGCATCCGCCAAGTGCCGGCAGGATCAGTTGTACATAAATAATTGCTGAATAATCTAATCAGATAACGTGACTGTTCTTTATATGTCACTCAAGTAAAATACTGCGTCACGCTACGCGTCGCACTCGGGCGCCGCCGTCTACGAGGTTTTTGTCATGGTCGATGTCGAGCAGTATAAGGTAACCAGCGAGCCCTACTATCAGGCACAGAGTAATGAGGTGGCGCTGTACGAGGCGGCTTACCGTAACCGTCTGCCGGTGATGATCAAGGGGCCTACCGGATGCGGCAAGTCGCGCTTTGTCGAGTACATGGCCTGGAAGCTGGGCAAGCCGCTGATCACCGTGGCCTGCAACGAGGATATGACCGCCTCCGATCTGGTCGGCCGCTATCTGCTGGACGCCAACGGCACCCGCTGGCTCGACGGTCCGCTCACCACCGCCGCCCGTATCGGCGCCATCTGCTATCTGGACGAGATAGTGGAAGCGCGTCAGGACACCACCGTGGTGATCCATCCGTTGACCGACCATCGGCGCACCCTGCCGTTGGACAAGAAGGGCGAGTTGATCGCGGCGCACCCCGACTTCCAACTGGTGATCTCCTACAACCCCGGCTATCAGTCACTGATGAAGGACCTGAAGCAGTCGACCAAGCAGCGCTTCACCGCCTTCGAGTTCGATTACCCCGAGACCGAACTGGAGAGCGCCATCCTGGCCAAGGAGAGCGCACTGGAACCGGAGGTCGCCGCCAAACTGGTGAAGATCGGCCACGCCGCGCGCAACCTGAAGGGGCACGGCCTCGACGAAGGGATCTCCACCCGTCTGCTGGTCTACGCCGCCACCCTGATCAAGGACGGCGTCGAACCGCGCGACGCCTGCCGCATGGCGCTGGTGCGGCCGATCACCGATGATGCCGATATCCGCGACACGCTGGATCACGCCATCGACGCCACCTTTGCGTAACGCAGAAAAGCGTCACCGAAAACATGCCAAGAACGAACCACGGGGGACATGGGGGACACGGGGTTTCCAGCCAAAATCACGGATAACGCCGCCTAAATAGGCGTTCCGAAATGGTAACCACTATCTTGCCCCTTCTCCCTCAGGGAGAAGGTTGGGATGAGGGGTGTGATGATCACCATTTCCGAACACTTATTTCGTATCCGAGTTATCCCCGTGCCCCCCGTGTTCCCTGTGGTTAATATTTCTTTGCTTTTAGATAACGGCCATGACGGAAACTGAATACGAACATCCTCTGATGAAAGCCTATTGGAAGCAGCTCGACAGCGGCTTCCCCCAGGTCCGGGAGGTGTTTGAGGACACCATGGTGGAGGCCCTGGCGGTGCTCAGCCGCGACGGTCTCTCCGCCTATCTCGACGCGGCCCGCGTCCTCGGCAAGTTGGGCCGCGGCGTCGAACCGATCCTGGTGTTTCTCGAAGAGTGGCCTTCGGTGGTGAAGGCGGTGGACGAAGAGGCGCTGGCGCCGGTGATGACCTTCATCCACGCCATGCAGAAATCGCCCAACGGCAAGGCGATCACCCCGTTCCTGCAGACGCTGGCCCCGGTGGCCGGGCGTCAGCATTCGCTGGAGCAGTTGCGCCACTATCTGGATATCGCGCAGGAGCTGATGGACCGCACCACCGGTTCCATCCACGGCCATCACACCACCTTCCCCAGCCCCGCTCTGCCGGAGTTTTTCCAACAGGCGCCGTTGCTGTTCAATCAGCTCTCCATGGCCGGTGTGCGCAACTGGGTCGAGTACGGCATCCGCAACTACCGCAACCATCCGGACCGCCAGGCGGAATACTTCGCCTTGAAGTCGGCCGACAGCCGCGCGGTCCTGCAACGCGAGCGGCGCGGCGTGCTGTTCGCCGATGTGGAGCGCAAGCTCGACCTTTATCTGCGCGGACTGTGGGAAGAGAGCGATCAGCTGGTGCCCTATTCCACGGCGTTCGACGAGCTGCGCAAACCGGTGCCCTATTACGACCGGCTGGGCATGCGCGTGCCCGACGTGTTCGACAGCCACAACGGCATCGGCGGTATCGATCGTTATCGCGCCGTGCTGGCCCACATGGTCGGCCACCGGCGCTGGACGACGCCGATCATCGCCGACAACTACAGCCCGTTTCAGCGCATGGCGGCGGAGTTCTTCGAGGATTGCCGCGTCGATCTGCTTTTGCTGCGGGAGTACCCCGGCCTGCGCCGCATTCTGCTGGCGCTGCATCCGCTGCCCCAAGAGGGCGACTGCGATCCGGAGACCACCTCCTGTCTGCGCCACCGCCTGGCGATCATCTCGCGCGCCCTGCTCGACCCGGGACATCTCTACAACGATCCCGACCTGCGCGATTTCGTCGGACGTTTTCACGCGCTGCTGGCCGATGGCGCGTCCAGTACCCGCGAGGTCGCCGATCTGGCGCTGGCCTATGTGGCGCGTACCCGTCGCCAGAGCGACCAGCTGCCCAAAGTCTATTTCGACGACACGGTGATCGATTATCGCGACGATAACCGCCACATGTGGATGTATATCGAAGACAGCGACGACGAGGATTTTTTCGACGATCCGGACAAGAAGCTGAAGAAGGAGTCGGAACTGCAATCGTTGCCGCCGCGTCACTACCCCGAATGGGATTACAACAGCCAGACCTACCGTCCGGACTGGGTCAGCCTGTACGAGGGGCTGCACCCGAAGGGCAACCCGGCCGACATCGATCGCCTGTTGCAGAAGCACGAGGCGCTGGCCAAGCGCTTGAAGCGCATGCTCGATCTGCTCAAGCCGCAGGACAAGGTGCGCATCCGCTATCAGGAAGAGGGCAGCGAACTGGATCTCGACATCGCGATCCGTTCACTGATCGATTTCAAGAGCGGCGCCACGCCCGACCCGCGCATCAACATGAGCCACCGCACGGCGGGGCGCAATATCGCGGTGATGCTGCTGCTCGATCTCTCCGCCTCGCTCAACGAAACGGTTGCCGGTTCGGACCAGACCATACTGGAGCTGAGCCAGGAGGCGGTATCCCTGCTGGCCTGGGCCATCGAGCATCTGGGCGACAGCTTCGCCATCGCCGGCTTCCACTCCAATACCCGCCACGACGTGCGCTATATGCACGTCAAGGGTTACGGCGAACATTGGGGCGAGGAGGTCAAGTCGCGTCTTGCCGCGATGGAGGCGGGCTGGTCGACCCGCATGGGCGCCGCGATGCGCCATGCCGCCCACTATCTGGAGGCGCGTCCGGCCGACAAGAAGCTGATGCTGGTGTTGACCGACGGCGAGCCGTCGGATGTCGACGCGCACGACGAACGCCTGCTGATCGAAGATGCGCGTGTTGCGGTGAAGGAGCTGGAGCGCAAAGGCATCTTCACCTACTGCATCAACCTCGACGCCAACGCCGACGATTATGTGGCCGACATCTTCGGTGCCAACAACTATAGCGTTATCGATCGTATCGAAAGATTGCCGGAACGGTTGCCACAGCTGTTCATTGCGCTGACAAGATAAAATTGCGCGCGTCCGTGCGCGCTTGCCACCAAAACGCAATCAGAACCGGTAGCTAATCCCGATGGACAACACGTTGACGTTGGCGCTGCCTGTGGTGTGGCTGTCGCCGATGCCGTTGAAATATTCGTACTCGCCACGGAGGCTGGTGCGCAGCGTGAGCGCATAGGCTGCGCCGAGACCGATGAAGGAATGCAATGCGGTTTTGTTGACGCCGCCGGCGGGCAGCCCGGCGATACCGCTGTCGTGCCAGTCGCCGGTGGTCTTGGCGTCGATGAGGCCGACCTTGCCGAGCAGTGAGAGTTGGTCGCCGATGGGCAGGGTGCCGACCGCAGCGAGGTCGACGCCGCCGGACTTCCAGTCGACCGTCGTGCTACCGCCGCTGAAGGTCGCGGAGTACTTGGCGCTGCCGAGGTCGATGTAACCCGCTTCGAGCGCCAGATAGGGGTTGAGCCGGTAGCCCAATTGCAGGCGCCACTGGTCGTGGGTGCCCGACTGGTGCGAGCTCAGGGCGGTCGCGCCGTTATTGGTCAGGGTGGAATCGAGGGCCGTCCGGTCGAGGTCGGCCGTCGACTGACTGATTGCGCCGACCACATACCAGGCGGACGCATGGGCCGCGGTGGCGCTGCCGAGCAGCAGCAGTGACGCCAGTAACCGGGTTCGCATAAAACTTTCTCCTGGGTTGTTGTGTGTTATTGGTTGGGGCAGTTCGTCACGCCTGACGACTGAAGGCGACGAGTGAGGGCAGCTGCCTTATCAGCGCCCCGTCGACCAGGCGCGGCAGCAATGCGTTGATGCGCGCGAACAGACTTTCGGGAAAACCGAGGTAGACCTCGTCCTTCTCCTTTTCAATGGCGGCGACGATGCGCGCGGCGACCCACGCGGCATCGTCCATCCGCATCAGGCCGCGCTCGGCCATCAGATGGACCACCTCGGGATTGAACGGCGTCTTTACCGCGCGCGGCGACACATAGGTGACGCCGACGCCGCTACCCGAGAGTTCGCGCCGCAGTGCCTGGGAAAATCCGCGTAGGGCGAACTTGCTGGCCGAGTAGGCCGCGAACAGGGGGAAGCCGATACTGCCGAACATCGAGCCGATATTCACGATGCGACCGCCGCCCTGGGCGATCATCCCCGGTAGCACTGCGCGCGCCAGCTGCATCGGCGCCTCGACGTTGACCTTCAGCAATCGCGGGATCACCTCGCTGTCGGTCTCGCTGAACAGTCGGAAGTCGAGCATGCCGGCGAGATTGATCAGCACGTCGATCCCGCCGAAGGACTCACGCATGCTGCGCAACGCCTGTTGCCGTTCCTCGTCGACGGTGATGTCCGCCTGCACCACCAGCGCTTCGGCAGAAACCTGTTGCGCCAGTTGCACCAGGCCGGCGGCGGAGTCGGCTCCGCGATTGACCAGACACAACTGGGCACCGCGCGCGGCGAGCAGCTCCACCAGTTGGCTGCCGATGCCGCCGGCCGCGCCGGTGACGAGTATGCGTTTGGATCGGAGTTCCATCGTGATGTCCTTGTAGTGATGACGGGCTTCAGCCTTCGTTCTTCATCTTGGCGATGAGTGCGCGGATCTGTTTCCGCCGTCCCTGATCGGCCAGCGCCCGGTCGGGACGAGGCGGCGCCTGCAACGCCTTGTCCAGCGCCGCCAACGCCTCCGGCTTGCGGCCGTTGCGGAAAAGAAAATCACCGTAGAAGTAATTGGGATCGATGCCGTTGGGATTGAACTGCAACGCCTTGAGCAGCAGGGCTTTCGCCTTGGAGTCGCTGCCGAAGCTCAATGGCCAGCCCGGAACCTGGTAATAGAGGCTGCCGAGCGTGGTGTAGATCGAGCCGTTCATCGCAGTGGGATCGATCTTCTCGGCCGCCAGCAGCAGGTCGCGCGCCCGATCGACCAGCGACAGGGCACCGAAACCGCCGCGCACGCCGGCCTCCGAGCTGAGGACGATCGCCTGCCAAAGTTTCGGTTCGGCGCGATTGGGATATTGCTTGACGAGTGCGGCGGCATTGGCGTCCAGCTGTACGAAGGCGTTCTCCTGCTGCGCCTTGGGCAGCTGGTAGGCGATGTGTGCCCATTGATGCTGAATGCCGAGCAGCGCAGCGTCCAGGGTGTCGGCGCCCGCCACGGCCGGAAGTGCGGCGAGGGACAGCAGCAGGAGGCTGCGAAGGATGGCGGTGACGGTTCGCATGGCGGTCTCCTTAATGTGTCGTGGTCGGTGCGAGGGAGCGGAAGATGTCGCCGTAGAGGCGATAGAACAGATTGGCGCCGTGGATCAGCGCGTGTTGATCCTCGGGGGCGTCGAGTTTGTCGATGAGCGTGCGGTAAAACGCCACGTGGTCCTGATCGAGAGAACCATGGGACGTCAGATAGCGGAATGCGCTCAGCGGCAATTGCAACCGGCGCGCGATGACGTCGGCGGCGCGCGTCGCCAGTTGCGCGCTGGTGCCTTCGAGGACGAACACCATGCCGAAGAAGCCGATGGGATTGCAGCGCCGGATCACGTCGTGGGCGTAAGCGACCATCACTTCCGTCGACGCCGCCGGACCGGCTGCGCATACCGCGGCCACATCGCCGCCGCAGGCGGCGATGTCATCGAGGATCCACTCTTCGTGTCCCTTCTCCTCGTCGATGTATTCCATCACCGCGGCATGCAGCCATTGCAGCCGTTCCGGCAGGTGATAACCGAATCCCATCAGCAACGGCACGGTGTGGCGGACATGGTGATAGGCCTGGGCGAGAAAGGCCCGATATTGATCGAGCGTGACGTCGCCTTGCAGCGCCTGCTGCAGTAGCGGTATCGCGAGAAATTCATTTCTGCTCGCTGCGGTTTCCGACACGAGCCGCTCATATAACGACATACTGTTTTTCTCCTGCGTATAGGACATCGATTTCATCGGCGTAGCGGCGTGCAATCGCCGCGCGATCCGGGCTACCGGAGGTGCGGGCCAGGCCGTTGTTCAGCGAAAACGGGGCGTCGGCGCGATACCACGCGGCGATGCGGGCGTAGTCGGGAAGGCGGGCGTTGGCGGCGGCAACGGCGCTGCTAAGTTGCGCCGCGGTTGCCGTGGGATGCGGCACGATCACCGCCACGTTGCACGGGCGCGCCTCGCCGAACACCGCGGCCTGCAACAGGCTGCGATCGCCGGTCAGTTCGCTCTCGATCCACTCCGGCGCGACCTTGCGGCCGTAGGCGGTGGCATAGGCGGTCTTCTTGCGGCCGGTGACGTGCAGATACCCTTCGGCGTCGAGGTAGCCCAGGTCGCCGGTGGCCCACTCGCGTGCGGCCTTTGCCGGGGCGCCGAGATAGCCGCTGAACAGACTGCCGCCGACGATGATTTCGCCGTCCGCGGCGATGCGTATCCGCACGTGCGGCAGGGGGCGGCCGACACCCGTTCCGTTCGCGTCGCCGGGACGATTGAGGCTCACCACCGATGTCGCCTCCGACAGTCCGTAGCCCTGGTAAACCGGCAGGCCGTGACTGCGGGCACGCTCGATGAGCGTGCGCGAGCAGGGTGCGCCGCCCACCGCCATGAAGCGCAGCGAATCGGGAACGGCGGCACCGGCCGCCACCGACTGGACCAGCAACTTGAGCAACTGCGGCACCAGGATGGCGGCGGTGGGGGCGAAGCGGTGGAACGCGGCGATGAACCGCTCGGGTTGCACGCCGCTGGAGCCGGCGATGCCGCATTCGGCCAGATCGGGAAGTGCCGCGGTGCCGCCGTGGTAGAGCGGTGCGTAGACCCCGCCGATGTTCTCCAGCAAGGTGGCCAGCGGCAGTACCGAAAGGGTGCGGTCGGTGGCGGTGGCGCCTACCGCGGCACCCAGGGCGAGAGTGACCTGGGCGATCGCGTCGCCGGAAAGGCATACGCCCTTGGGTTGGCCGGTGGTGCCCGAGGTGTAGGTAATCTTGGCGGTATCCGGCGGCAGCTCGCGCACGGGGACCAGGGGCAACTGGAACACCGTGACCCACTTATTTGCCGCCACCCACTGCGCCGAGGGTGAGATGTGCAGCAGCTGTTCCAGCCGCTCGGGCTGGTCGGTGACGATCAGATCCGGTTCGGCGTCGCCGATGAGGTGTGTCACCTGCGCCTCGCTGAAGAAGGGCGGGATGGGAATGCAGGTGGCACCGCGTTGTTGCAGCGCCAGGTCGATCACCGCCCAGGCGCAACTGTTACCCATCAACAGCGCCACGCGGCTGCCGCGCAGATGTTCCGCCATGTGCCTGATGGCGCCGTGCAGATCCTGATAGGTGAGGCTGCTGACGGTGTCGGTCAGCGCCACCTGACCGGGCTGCATACGGGCGTGATCGGCGATGCGCTCGAGGATGCGTCTCATCGCACACCTCCGCACAGCGAATGCGGCATGCTGCGGAGCAACGCAGCCTGGTGCGCCGCGTCGTTAAGCAGCGCGTGGAGCGCCGGCTGCTGCGCCGATATGTGGTTGCGCAGTTTGCGGTAACCCGCCGCAATGTTGCCGGCGCAGACCACCGGCCGCGCGTCGTAGTAACGGCCCCAACGTTCGCCGCCATCGGCCAGGCGACCGCGATCCGCCGCGGCCAGTTGGATGGGATTCAACCCCAGGCGCCGGAAGGCGTTGAACAGCGATTTGACCGCGGTGAACAGGACCCAGCGGTAGCCCAGTTGATGGAGGAATACCGTCACCGCGGCGATGACCCAACGCGCCTCCCCGGTGCCTGCCAGGGCCAGGTTGCCGACCTCGACCAGCTCGGTTTCGCTGACCTCGGTGCCGAGCTGGGCAGCGATCATGCGGTGCGCCGCTTGCGGCAGATACTGTTCGGAGAACAGCGGCCGTTCGCTGCCGTCGCGGTAGCCGGCGGCGGCGCGCAGCTCCAGGCCTGAGCGGAAGCCGAGCAGCGTCGGATAGAAGGCCCGCACGTCGGCGCCATAGGCATGCCGGAACACGCCGTGAATGAAGGATTCGACGGTGGGTCGCGCGCAGTGTCCGGACGGCGCGACGCTCAGGGTGATCGGCGTCTGTAGTTCCGTCAGGAACGGCCGTACGCCGTCAAGGACACACGGATCGGTAGCGATGGTCGGGGCACAACGATGCATCTCTGCTCTCCTGCAAATGGCGATGGCGCCATTGCCTGGAGCGATAATCGTGCCATGCACGTAATATTATGAATTTATGGAATAAAGCGTGTTTTTATAGGGCATGAGGAAGCCTGCAAGGAATTGCAGTGCGCAAAAAATGTCACTGTTATTTGCAGGGCTGTGCGGTGGCGCCCGGCGCTGCCTCAGGAGTCCGGATCGGTGTTGTGGGGGCATTGGGCCGCCACGGCGCGGCGCTCGGTTTGGGGCACCGGCAACAGCAACAGCGGGTGGACACGGCCGTCGAGGTGGCAGGTGTCGATGTAGCCGATGGCGCCGGGCGTCTCGGCCACGAACTGGATCACCGCCTCCTCCGAGCCGAGCACATAGGGCGGGCTGATGCCCTGGAAGTAGCGCCGGTTCCAGTAGTCCTGCAACTGCTGGCCTTTCATGTGGAACGTCGCGGCGGAAAAGACGCTGCGCAACGGGTTGCCCGGCGGCAGATTGACCGGAACAAACGGATGCCCCGCCTGGTCGAGGTAGATCCGTTTCAGGTAGATATCGCGCAGCGTGGTGTCGTCCAGAGCGAGGCGGGGTGCGTCGTTGGCAACGATGACCGCAATCTGCGTCTCGGCCCGGGCGACGCCGGCGCACAGGCCCAGGCTACACCCGAAGGCAAGCGCGGCAACGAGCTGTCGAAAAGTGCGCGCCATGGATCAGAACAGCACCGCAAAGGAGGCGAGCCAGCCGTCGGGGGCGACCAGGGCGTTGTGGCTGCCGTAGCGATATTCGACCTTGAACGAGACGGTCGGACGCAGCCGGTAGTTGACCCCGAGCGTGTTGATCGTGGTGGTCTGCGCTATTACGGCGGTCTTGTACCGCTCGTAACGTCCCACCAGGTAGAGCCGCTGCCGCAACGGGATCACCGCCTGCACGAAACCGCCGCGCTCGTCGACGCTGCCGGTATTCCTGCGGGTGCGATAGACGGCTTCGCCGCTGAGGTCGGCATAGCGGGTCGACCAGCCGAAATCGACGCCGATGAGGCGGTATTGCTGTTCCGGTTCCCTGAACTCAAAGTCGAGCAGGGAGGCGCCGAGACTCACTCTGTCGTCGAACAGGTGGTAGAGCAGTCGCGCGCCGGCCGCATGGTTGAAGTCGTTCTGCAGCGGACTGGACGCGCCGTCGGTGGTAAAGGCGAGGTCGTGGCGCCGCGAAGGGGTGAGCTGTTCGCTGTCGTCCAGAAACAGCCAGTAATCGAGGTCGTTCTGACGGATGGGAATGCTGCCGTAGACCATCGCGCCGGTGGCGTGACGGGAGAAGGCCGCCGAGGTCGTCAGCGGGCGCGAGACGGTCCACACCAGCGGGTCCGCATGGATCAGGTTCCACTGCCCCACAGGGGTGAGGAATTTTCCGAACCGCAACGTCACGCCCTGGCGGGCGTGGTAGTCCGCATAGAGGCGTTCGATGTCGAACTCGGCGCTGTCGTGGTTGGCGCCTTGGTCGGTGACCGTCACGGCATCGTCGATCTCCGCCTCCGAGAACAGCTGCCAGCGGGTCCCGACCTGTTTGGTGATGAACAGGCTCAGGTCGTGCAAATTGAGGGTGGCGGTCTGTCCGTGAAGATCGTAATAGTGGCTGCTGATGTAGCCGCCGATGCGCAGCCCCTGCTGCGGAAAATAGAGCCCCTGGCCGAGCTGATAAGGCAGGTGTCGCCAGGCATCGCCGTTGCCGGCGGCCTGCGCCGGAGCCGGGCCGGCCAGCGCCGCCAGCGCCGTGAGGAGCGCGGCGGCAAGACGTTTTACGATGGATGCGGGATCTGTCATGTTGTAGGGCGGTATCGTGGCGGTGGCGACCGGCGTGGCGGGATAACAGTACAATGTCCGGCCTGGCGGACGCGGTGACTTTAACGAGGATGTCCGCAAAATACCAGCCTCGACGCATGGGCATCGGCCAACCGGCCGATAACACAGGGCTTATTCACGCGATGACGGGCGTTAACCGAAAATGAATCGAGACAGGGCGCGGCGGTGACGATACGCACGGCGCTGTTGCGCGCCTTTTTCTGGATGGTGCTGGGTTCCATCGTGGTGATGGCGGCGCTGTCGTTCTTTCAGTTTCGCCGGGCGCTTCAGGGCGAGATCGCGAACAATTTGCAGTTCGGCGCGAGCTCGGTAATGCAGCGTATCGACACCTTCCTGTTCTCACAACTGGAGAACGTGCGGGTCTGGCGCAATATCGAGGTGATGCAGGACATTCGCGTCAACGACGTGGACAAACGCCTGTCACACTTTCTCTCCGACCTGCGCACCGGGCAGGGCACGGTCTACCAGGCGTTGTTCTGCACCGACCGTGCGGGACGTATCGTCGCCGCAAGCGATCCGGCGCTCATCGGGCGGCAACAACCGACCATCAGCGGCTGGCGCAAGGTGCCCGGCATGGGGCTGGACGACGTGCTGCTGGCGCCGGTTTCGGCGCAACAGGGAAATGTGGTGGCGTTGCGCACCGCGATCCCCAACGCCTTCGGCAGCGGCAATATCGGCAACCTCTACGCCATGCTGAATTGGGATGCGGTATTGGATCTGCTCGACAAGGCGGTGGCGGGCGGGCCGCGCAGCGCGGTACTGCTGGACGCGGAGGGACACGTGATCGGCGCATCGCAAACACTGCGCGATCGCCTGGTGCTGTCGCAGCTGAACCTCAAGCGCTGGAACGTGCCCCGCGCCGGCGCCGTCACCTACATCCACGACGGTGCCGCCCTGGGCTATCGCTCGCTGCTGGTGGGCGCGGCGACGGCCGCCGGTTACCAGCGCTTCCCGGGGCTCGGCTGGCACCTGTTGATGGTCGAGCCGACCAGCGTCTCGTTTCGCCCGGTCTGGCACCTGTTGTGGGCGATGTCGGGACTGTTGCTGTTCACCCTGGCGGCCGCGGTGTGGATCTCGTCGCGGCTGGCCAGCCGCATCGCGCAGCCGATCACCGAGCTGACCGCATTCACCCGCCTGTTCCGTCAGGGGGTGACGACACAACCGCCGCTGTCGACCACCACCCTCACCGAGGTCGGCGAACTCAATCGCGCCTTCGCGCAGATGATCGAGGCGTTGGAGCGCTCGCGCGAGCAGGTCGTGCGCGCCGGCAAGCTGGCCGTGGTCGGCGAGATGGCGGCGACCATGGCGCACGAGGTGCGCACGCCGCTGGGTATCGTCCGCAGCTCGGCGCAGCTGCTGGAACGGCAATCGGATCTGAGCGACAGCGAACGCGAGTTGATCGGTTACATCGTCAGTGAAACCGAACGGCTCAACCGGCTGGTGACGATGCTGCTGGAGTGCGCCAGCCCCAAGCCGCCGGTGTTCAAGGCGCACGACCTGCACGCCATCATCGATAATGTACTCAACCTGCTGGAATCGAAAGCGCAAAAGGGCAGCGTGCGGCTGGTGCGGCAATTCGAGGCCGACGACCCGGTGTTCGAATGCGATCGCGAACAGATCGTGCAGGTGATTCTCAACCTGGTGCTCAATGCGCTGCACTTCGTCCCCGAGGACGGACGGGTGGCCGTCGCCACGCGCCGCGGCGGCGGGACGCTATGGATATGTGTCGCCGACGACGGCCCCGGCGTCGCGCCGGAGATCCGTGAGCGTATCTTCGACCCGTTCTTCAGCCGCCGCGAAGGCGGCATCGGGCTGGGGTTGACCGTGGTGCAGCAGATCGTGCAGGTGCACGGCGGCGAGATCGAAGTGACCGGCAGTCAGTGGGGTGGCGCCAGCTTCAATATGCGTTTTGATTTGACGCGCAACGTGCGGACATAGAGGAATGGATATAAAACGGATACTCGTGGTCGACAACGAGGCGAAGATGCGCCGCATCCTCGAATTGTCGCTGAAAAATATGGGCCACGAAGTGGCGCAGGCCGAGGATGGCATCGAAGCGCTGGCGGCGCTGGATGCTGCACCGTTCGATCTGGTGTTGACCGATCTGCGGATGCCGCGCAAGGACGGCATCGAATTTTTGCGTGACCTGCGCGCGCGCGGCGACGAAGTGCCGGTGATCGTGTTGACCGCCTACGGCACCATCGAAACGGCGGTGGAGGCGATGAAGCTAGGCGCCTCCGACTACATCATCCGGCCGTTTGAAATAGAGACGGTCGAGCTGGCGGTGACGCGGGCGCTGGCGCTGGTCGCGGTGCAGCGCGAGAACCGCTTTCTGCGTGACGAAGTCGCCAGGGGCTGGGGCGAGTTCATCGGCGTCAGCGAGACGATGCAGACGCTCTATCAACTGGTACAGCAGGTGGCGCCGGTGCGCAGCAACATCTTCATCGTCGGCGAGACCGGCACCGGCAAGGAGCTGGTGGCGCGCGCCGTACACCAGGCGTCGGGGCGCAGCGGGCTGTTCGTGCCGATCAACTGCGCCGCAATTCCGGAAGAGTTGCTGGAGAGCGAACTGTTCGGCCATCAGAAGGGGGCGTTTACCGGCGCCACCCGCGATCGTGTCGGCAAGTGCGAACTTTCCAGCGGCGGCACCATCTTTCTCGACGAAATCACCGAAATGCCGCTGGCGTTGCAGGCCAAGCTGCTGCGTGTGGTGCAGGAGGGGACGATCGAACGTCTGGGTTCGAATGTGCCCACCCACGTCGATTTGCGCATCGTCGCGGCCACCAACCGCGATCCGTTACAGGCGGTGGAAGAGGGGGCGTTGCGGCGAGATCTCTATTTCCGTCTCAACGTGGTACGCATCGATGTGCCCCTGTTGCGCCAACGGCAGGCCGACATCCCGTTGCTGGCAGAGCACTTTCTACACAAATATGCCTCGGAGCTGGGGCGCAAGGTGCCGCGCCTGACCGCGGATACCCTTCAGCGCCTGCAGAGTTACCCGTGGCCCGGCAACGTGCGCGAACTGGAAAACCTGATGGAGCGCGCCGTGGTGCTGTGCCGGGGGGGAGCGATCGACGCGGGCCACTTTCCGCCGGAAACCATGCAGAGCGCCAGCCACGCTGCCGCGCCGCTGCCGGCCGGGCCGGCGCTTCCCGAGTCGTTGGCGATGAAGGAGCATGTGGAATCGCTGGAAGCGCAGCTGATTCAGGCGGCGCTCGAGCGCAGCGAGAACAACAAGTCGGCGGCGGCGCGTCTGCTGGAGATCAGCGAACGCGCCCTGTGGTACAAGATCAAACGCTACGGCCTTTGATAGCCCCTGCATCCCGATCTGTCGAAACCGCTGAAGACGCCGAATTCACCGCCGAGGCTCGTAACGAAATTCTCCGCACTTGGCGCGACCGGCGCCTTTTTTGGCTGGGAGATATTCAATCGCTCTCCAACTCCAGCGACATGCGCGCCAGCTCCGATTTGATGCGGTGGGAGTAGCGGGCATAATCGCCCTGCATCAGCAGCTTGCGTGCCGCCTCCGGGTCGCCTGCATCCACGGTGCGGATGATATCGCCCGCGCAGCGGTGAAAGTGGGCGTGGGTGGTCTTTAGGTCGGGAAACAGCGGGTGTTCGCCGAACTTTTCGTCGCCGTGTCCATGCAGCCACTTGCCGAGCACGCATTGGTCGTCGGCGCCGACCACGCCGGCATCGAGCTGCTCCTCGCCGGTTTTGTTGATATAGGCCTCCAGCCGTATCTTCCAGCGGACATGTGCCTCGATGGCGTTCATGAAATTGAGTCCTGCCTGCGTCTCGTCGGCCACTTCGGTTCCCCGCTTCGTGCTTATCGGTAGTAATGGAGCGCCTGATTAAACCCTATTTCCGGAGCCGGCAAAAGCCCCTGCCGGACGAGACGCCGTGTCGGCGAATTCGGCGTCAGGCGCGATATAACCCCATTTTTTTAAGGAAAACGCTATCCGCCGACATTGACATTCCCTTGACTGAGGCCAGACTCTCTTCATCATGTCTGCTCGTCGAAACTCTTTCGTCCACTGGTTGCTGGCGCTGGCGCTGGCGCTGGCGATCGCCCCCGTACTGCGTCCCCCCGCCCAGCGCATCTAACGATTCCAGCAAAAAATTGACCGGCTGAGCTGCGCGACAAATCCGCCGCGCTCTTTGGCCGCCGAGCGTCGGTCGCCGTCTCTTGAACTCCCGCTGCGGCGATGCCGGATTGGTTGGAGAAAGCTTCGCAGAGGCGAACTATAACTATCGCAGTGTGGCGGGAGAATGATCGGCGTGCGCCAGGCGTCGTGTTGAGGCATCCCGCTGTTCACCGGCTTCGCCAATCAGGAGGAGATCACATGTATGGATTTACCGTAAATGTCGCAGGGGATTTTGACGGCGCCGTCACCCGTACCGTCGACGAGCTGAAAAAGGAGGGTTTCGGCGTGCTGGTCGAGATCGACGTGGCGGCGACGCTGAAGGGCAAGCTCGGTATCGATCGGCGCCCCTACAAGATCCTCGGTGCCTGCAATCCGCAGCTGGCCAATCAGGCGCTGGAGGCGGAACCGGATATCGGCCTGCTGCTGCCGTGCAACGTGATCGTGCGCGAGGAGGAGAGCGGTCAGGTTGTCGTCGGGTTCATGGACCCCTCTGCGGTGCTCGGTTTGGCGGGGCGTGCGCAGTTGCAGGCGCTCGGCGACGAGGTACGTACCCGGCTGGAGCGCGTGCGCGACGCATTGCAGCGCGCTGCGTAAGGTATTTCGATTTTGTTCTGTTCCGGTGCCATGGTGGCACACAACTGTGGAGGATGCGGCAATGAAACACGCGTCGTGGATGAAATGGAGTGTTCCTCTGATCCTGGCCGGTGCGATGGGAATGAGCGCTGCGCAGGCGGCTGACCAGACCGCTCCGCCGCAATACGGACCGGGCTACGGCCCCGGCATGATGGGCGGCGGCTACGGCTACGGTATGGGGCGCGGCGGTTACGGCCCGGGCATGAGATACGGCGACGACGGGAGCTACGGCGGTTACGGCCCGGGCGGCGGTTACGGTCGAGGCATGATGGGACGCGGCTGGGGCGGCTGGGGCGGCTGGGGTATGGGTCCCGGAATGATGGGCGGCTATGGCGGCATGGGTTCCGGTTGGGGCGGCGGCATGGGTGCGGGGATGATGGGGCTGGGTCCTATCTGGTCGCTGAACCTTAGCGACAACCAGCGCCGGACGATCGACAACATTCTCGACCAACAGCACAAGTTGCACTGGAGCATGATGTCGTCGCTGTTCACCGATTACGGCAAGCTGAGCGATCTCTATGACGCCGAGCATCTGGATGCTGCCGCCATCGGCAAGGTCTACGACGATCTGTTCAAGACCCAGCGGGCGATGATCGAGACGGGTATCAAGACCCGCAATCGCATCTATGACCAGCTGACCAAGGAGCAGAAGGAGCAACTGCGCCGCGATCGCTGGGGCCGGGGCTGGGACCGCTAGCGGTATCGGTTGGACGGCGGCCGTGCGCCGCCGTCCGATCCCCGCTATCCGCAGTACGCATCTGCCTTAATCCTACCGGCCTTGCTACACTGGCCGCCGGCGATGACGGCGGCAACCGGAGTGATGGCGAGGGTATGATGACAGAGGCAGGCTTTCCGGCGCATTCGCCGTTTCATCCGGACAATCACGACGCTTATCGCCGCTGGCGCGACGCCAAGCTTGCCGCCTATCCGACGACTGCGACGGATCTGATCGTCGAGGTGAAGAACCCGCGCAATCTGGCGCTGGCCGAGTATGAGGCGCTGCGGCAACGGTTGTGCAAGACGAATATGGTGATCTACGCCGGTGCGACCGGCGATGATCCGGACAAGAATATTCCGCGCAATCTCGGTGCGCGCTTCGGTCTGTTGCGGCTCGATTCGAACTATCTGGCGGACGACGACGGCATCACGTCGCTGACGGTCAACCCGGAGGGCGAACATCCGAGCTATATCCCTTATACCAATCGCCCCATCAAGTGGCATACCGACGGCTACTACAACACGGCGGAGCGTCAGATTCGCGGTCTGATCCTGCACTGCGTCCATAGCGCGGGCGAAGGCGGCGACAACGGCCTGATCGATCCCGAGATCGCTTATATCCGTTTGCGCGACGCCGGCCCGGAACATATCCGCACCCTGATGCGGCCCGACGTCATGACCATCCCGCCGGGCAAGGACGGCGAGGGCAGCGCCCGCGGTTGCGCCACCGGTCCCGTGTTTTCCTACCACGCCGCCAGCGACAGTCTGCACATGCGCTATACGGCGCGCAAACGCAACATCGAGTGGCGCGACGATCCGATGACGCGCGATGCCGTCGTTCTGTTGGAGCGGCTGCTGGACGAGGAGCCGGCTTTCTGTTTTCGTGCCCGCCTGGCGTCCGGCATGGGACTGCTGTGCAACAACGTGATCCATGATCGTAGCGGCTTCACCGACCCGGCAGGCGTCGCAGCGCGATTGATCTACCGTGCGCGCTTCTTCGACCGTGCGTCCGGCACCGGCGTACACGATATCTATCCCCAACTGCGATAGCCGGCGGCGCAGCCCGCCTTGATGCGGGTCAAGGCGCGGCCCGCGCAGCGATGGCACAGTGCAGTCCTGCCTCTTTCGGAGTGTGTCATGAATACGATTTCCCACTACATGTCCGGCGACCACAAGCAGTGCGATGAGCTGTTCGTGGTTGCCGAACGCGGTGTCGCCGATGGACGCTGGGCCGACGCCGATGCCGCTTATGCGCTCTTTCAGCAGGCGATGGAACAGCATTTCGCAATGGAGGAGGAGGTGCTGTTTCCCGCCTTCGAGACGGCGGCCGGCAGCAGCATGGGGCCGACCCAGGTGATGCGCGTGGAGCATCGCCAGATGCGTGAGCTGTTGCAGCAGATGCAGCAGGCAGCAGCGGCGCGGCAGGCCGACGAATTTCTCGGCGCCTCGGAGACGCTGCTGATCCTGATGCAGCAGCACAACATGAAGGAGGAGCAGATCCTCTATCCGATGTCCGAGCGTACCCTGGCGGCCGGCGGCGACGCCGTGCTGGAACGGATGCAGGCGCTGCGCACGACCCATGCCTCCGGCTGAACACCTGCTCGACGTACATACGCTGGCCGCGCCGGAACCCCTGGTTCTGGCGTTGGCCGCGCTAAACGAGTTGCCGTCCGGTAGCTACCTGCGCATGCGCCACCGCATGAAACCCTGCCTGCTCTACGATCGCATCGAACCGCTGGGCTTTGGCCACGATACGCGGCGCGGCGCCGACGGTATGTGCGAGGTGTTCATCTGGCGCTACGACGATGGCGGCGCCGCAGCGGCGGCCCGTGCCGCCGCCGCCGCCCTGGCGCCGTGGTTCGAGTGAGAGAGAAAACGGCCAACCGGCGTCAGCCGGCTCCCACCCCCATCGCAGCGCCGGTTTCTGCGTTTCAATAACCGGGTCGGAACTATCAGGATGACCGCCAGCACCGCCATGCTTTCGCTGGAACAGACGCCGCCGATGGCGGTGCCGTTCCGCTTCTTTCTCACCGCGCCCCTGTTCGGTATTGCCGCCTGCCTGCTGGCCGGGTTCACCGGCCCCGACATCCTGCTGTCGCGCTGGCAGCCTGCGCTGCTCGCGGTGACTCATCTGTTCACCCTGGGCTATCTGGCGATGGTGATGTGCGGGGCCATGTTCCAGTTGTTGCCGGTGCTGGCCGGGGTGCAGGTTGTGCGTAACACGGCCCTGAGCGCCGCGGTCCATCTGCTGCTGGTGGCGGGCACCATCGCCCTTGCGCTCGCCTTCGTGAGCGCGCGGCCGGTGCTGTTCGGTGTCGCCATCGCGGCACTGTCCGCGGCGGTGCTGCTGTTCATCGCGATCATCGGCCGCGCGCTGCGGCGGGCCCGCTCGCTGCACGATACGGTGTGGGCGATGCGCCTGGCGCTGTTCGCCTTTGCCGTGACTCTGCTGTTCGGGGCCTGGCTGGCGGCCGGACATGCCGGCTGGGGGGCGCTGCTGCGCCGCTTCACCGATCTGCATCTGGCCTGGGGGCTGCTCGGCTGGGGCGGCGTGCTGCTGGCCGGCGTCGCCTATCAGGTGGTGCCGATGTTCCAGGTGACGAAGGAATACCCGCGGTGGCTGCGGCGCGTGTGGGGCCGGGCGGTGATCGGCCTGTTGTCGCTGGCGTCGGCGCTGTTGATGGGCGGCCTGTCGTCGCGCAGCGCCGGTTACGGTCTGGCGGCGGCGTTCGTGGCATTCGCGATCATCACCCTGCGGTTGCAGCAGCGGCGTCTGCGTCGCCTGCCGGATGTCACCGTCGATTTCTGGCGCCTGGGACTCGCAGCCATGATCCTTGCGGCACTGCTCTGGCTGCTGCAACCCTGGCTGCCGCCGGCGTGGGCGGCGCGTGCGGAACTGGGTTGGGGCGTATTGGCGATCATCGCTGCGGCGGTGTCGCTGATCAGCGGCATGCTCTACAAGATCGTGCCGTTCCTGGTCTGGCTCCATCTCAACAACCGGTTGCAGGCTGCCGGGGCATGGCAGGGACGGATACCGCACATGAAGCAGGTGGTCGGAGAACGTTGGACGCGGCGCCACCTGCGGCTGCATCTGACCGGTAGCGTGCTGCTGCTGGGGGCGGTCCTGGTGCCGCGCTGGCTGTTCTATCCGGCGCTGTTGTTGCTGCTCGCCGCCTTCGTCGTGCAGCTACGCAACCTGCTGGCGGCAGTGTTGCTCTATCGCCGGGTCGCAGCGCAGTAGCGGCGGCAGAAATCCGGTGACACGCGGCGGCGGCGCTGAAAGAATGGCGTTCGGTTGCGCACCGCAATGCAGGAGGATGCCGACATGCCCGCCGCCCCTATCGCCGAACCCGCAACGGTATTGATGCTGCTCGGCACGGTCACGGCGCTGTTGTCGTTGCCGTTGCTGTTGCGCCGGGTGCCGCCGAATCGCTATTACGGCATCCGCCTGGCGGCGGCATTCCGCTCGGAGCAGCACTGGTACGAAATCAACGCCTTCGGTGCCCGGCGTTTCATCCTGTTCGGAATCGTCGTCGCGTCCATGGGGCTGGCTCTGCACACTTACACGGCGCTGCCGTTCTGGCTGCCCATCGCCTGCATGGTGTCGACGCTGGTGTTGCTGTTGATGACCGTGCAGGCGATCAGGCGTTATGCGGCAAAGCGGTTTCCCGCCTGATCGATTGATCCGTAGCGGCAAGTGTCTTCATGCGTAATTGACTGCGCCCGCAGTACGCCGGCTTCCCTCGCGGACCTTGCGCCTTTTCCCGGCATCGTTCTCAATAGCGCACCGTCGCCAGGAACAGCGCGATGGCGAATCCGATGAGGGCGACCAACAGCGTGAACAGCACTCCGAGCGGCAGGCCGTGGCCGGGTGCGCCGCAGCCCTCGCGGCGAAACCGCAGCTCCAGACCGATATAGCGCACCGCCGCCACCACCGCCATCACCGCTCCGCACAGTACCAGCCCGGTTCCCGACCAAAACGAATAGATGGTCGGATGGGTCGGGATGCCGGGCTGGGTGGGCATCATGCGCAGCACCAGACCGAACCGGTCGATGACGAAACCGAGCGCCATCATTCCCAGCGCCACCCGTACCCAGGCCATCAGCGTTCGTTCGGCGGCATAGTAGACCATGGCGCAGGCGGACTCTTCGGAATAGTTCTGCGGCCGCTTCACGCCGCTGTCATCGTCTTGGTGGTCGCTCACTTTCTTATCCTTGTTATTTGCAGAACAAGTTTAGCCCAACCGCTGAACAGCAGCGCTTACATTCGGATTGGCTGTCATGCCGTTGCCATACAAACGATGCGTGTATAGTCCGTTGTTACGTCATGGTGACAGCAGCGGGCGAAACGAACGGCGCAGTGCCGCCGTCGTCATAATTCTGCAACAGGCCAGCGCCACACTCTTTCCCTCCCCTCAAAGTCTCTCCAACGCCATGACGTTCACTACGCAACTTCGCCTGATCAACGCCGCCACCGTCGCCGGCCTGATCGCCGTGATCGTGCTGGTCTCGATCAACCTGTCGCGCTTGCAACAGCAATTCGCCACCTACCAGTCCATCGAGGCCGGCGATAAGGCGCTGATCGGCATCAAGGCGACGGCGCTGTCGGTGGCACGTGGCGATCCGATAATGGCCGAGACGGCGCAGAAGCTGCAAGCGGCCGACGACAGTATCCAACAGTTGTTGCAACAGGCAGGCAAGACATCGCCGGGCACCGATCTCAAACAGGTCGCCAGTCAATGGAACGCCTATGTTCACGAATTCAAAGGTGCGATCAAGATCGCTGCCGACAGTCCGGCCGATGCGCTCGGCATTCCCGACGCGGACTACAAGACGCACATGCAGCCGATGGTCGACATCCTCGACCGGATGACGGCCAAAGAAGCGGACCGCGAACGCCTCTCCACCAAGCGCATCGACGGCGACGTGAGTCGGCTGATATGGATCGTGTTGCCGCCGCTGCTGGCGGCGGGATTGATGGTGACGCTGTTCCAGCTTTGGTTCGGCCATCGCCTGCGAACTCGCGTGCAGGCGATCACCGAGGCGATCGACCTGCTCAACGGCGGCGATCTCAGCGGCCGCCTGCCGGAGCATTATCGCGACGAGGTGGGCCACATGGCACGTTTGATCAACCATTTCATTGCGCGCCTGGAGTCGGTATTCCGCGAGGTGCACGCTGCCGCCGAAAAGACCCGTGGCGCCGCCGAGGGGATCAGTCGCAGCGTCGGCAGTGTCACCGAAAGCGCGAAGCGGCAATCGGAAAAATTTTTCCAGGTAAGCTCCGCTGTGGAGCAGATGGGCGCCAGTATCCACGATACCGCGGCCAACGCAGGCAGTGCGGCGCAGCGCGCCGACGGCGCACTCGACATGGTCACCCGCGGCAACGATGCCGGACAGCTGACCATCGGCGCGCTGGGACGTATCGACCAGGCGGTGAGCGCATCGGCGCAGACCATCGGCGAACTGGACGGCGCCATCCAGCGTATCGGCGAGGTGAGCAAGGCCATCGAAGGCGTCGCCGAACAGACCAACCTGCTGGCGCTCAACGCGGCCATCGAGGCGGCGCGCGCCGGTGAACAGGGGCGCGGCTTCGCCGTGGTCGCCGATGAAGTGCGCCAGTTGTCGGTGCGCACCGCCACATCAACGGCCGATATCCTGACCATCGTGCGCGCCATCCAGGAGCGCACCGCACAGGTGACACGGGCCATGGGCCACGCCAAGGAGGAGGTGAGCCAGGGTGTGCGTTACGGTGAGGCAATGGGCGCGGTGTTGACCGACATCGATCGCGCCGTGCGCGCCGTGACCGAACTGATGTCGCAGATCGCCGTCGCCACCGAGCAACAATCGACAGTTGGCGAAGGTATCGGGCAAAACGTCGATAGCGTCGCCAACATCGCGGCATCGACAGTGGACGATTTCGAGGCGACGCGGATCGCCATGAACGATCTGGTGGCCATCTCCCAGACGCTGCACTCGGCGTTGGCGCGGTTTACGCTGGCGGCGGCCTGATTAGCGCAAGCGAACGAAATGGTCGGAACGATGTGATTCCACTGTGGGTCGGACTTTCAGTCCGACAACGCTGCCGAATACGCACAAAGCAGTCGGACCAATACCCAAAGCACATTAGCGTCCGATCGACAGTAATAATCCAAGCGTAACATATCTTCCGGCTGCCTACGCGCTCACTTGAACCGGAGAATCGTTGTGCAGAGCACGGAACTGCTCGGCCTGATCACGCCCCATATACTTGGCCAGTACCTTCGCATCGGTCTGGCGCAGGTCGACCATGATCAGCCCGTCCAATGCGTTGTTGAACCGATCGTCGACATTGAAACCGAGGATGTTGCCGCCCAGCTTCAGGTATTGGCGCAACAATACCGGCACGCCCTTTTGATCGTGTTCGATGGCGGAGACCAGTTCCGACAGCCCTTCCAGGTTGCGAGCCGCATTGTCGTTCAGCAACACCGTGCGGCGCCGCGAACCGCGGAACGGACGGCGCGGGCGCACATGACGCGCCAGATGCGGCAGGAAGTTGTTGGCGCGCAGGAATTCCACCAGCAGCTGTTGTGAGCTGGACTGGTAGTCGCTGCTGATGCTCACCGGTCCAAACAGGACGCGATACTGCGGATGCTGTGCGACGAACTGACCGATGCCCTTCCACAGCAGCAGCAGCGGCGTATAGCTGCGCTGATATTCCGGGCGGACGAAGGAGCGCCCCAGTTCGATGGCCGGATTGAGTTCGTCCATCAGGCGCCGGCCGTAGTGGAACAGGGAGTGGGTGTAGAGGCCCTTGCGGCCGAAACGGCGCACGATTTCGTCGGCGAGGCCGAGCCGGTAGGCGCCCACCACGCCGTTGTTTTCGCTGTCCCAGATGAACAGATGCAGATAGTAGGCGTCGTACAGATCGATGTCGCGCGCGTGGCCGGTGCCTTCGCCGACGGCGCGGAAGGTCTCTTCGCGCAGGCGGCCGATCTCCTGCAACAGCCAGGGGATCTGTCCGGCGCGCGCATAGTACACCTGCATCGCGCCGCTGCTGTCGAGCCGTTGCTCGGACGGCAGGGCGGCCACCTCGGCCTGCAACAGCGTCGGCGGAACCGGCGCGGCGATCGGCTCGCCGGCGGCGGACAATGTCATTACGGCCGCGCCGGCGGCCTCGTTGCGCGCACCGAGCGAGTAGCAGCGCATGCGCAGATGGGCGGTCGCTTCCTGGTCGCTGAACGATTTGATGCGCGTGACGGGAACGGCGGCGCCGATGCGAATCGGGATCGCGCGGTTGCGTTTGTTGAGCAGTTCGCGCGGCAACAACGCCGTGCGCAGGCGCGGATGGAACAGGCCGGCCAGTTGGAACAGCAGGCTGTTGCTGCCGTGGAAATAAACGGGGATTACCGGCACTTCGGCGCGGCGGGCGATGCGTGCGACGGTGGGATGCCAGGTAGGGTCGGTGATCGCACCGGCGGCAAGTTTCAGATGCGACACCTCGCCGGCCGGAAAGATGACCAGCAGGCCGCCCTGCTGCACCCACTGCATCGCCTCCTTCAGCGGCGCAATGTTGCGTCGCGTGGCGGTGTTGCCGCCGAACGGATCGACAGCGATGAATAATTCCTTCAGTTCCGGGACCCGTTGCAGGAAATAGTTGGCCATGATCTTCACATCGCTGCGCACGCGAAGCAGCATGGCCGCCATCATCAGCCCTTCCAGCGCGCCGAACGGGTGGTTCGCCACCACGACGGCGCCGCCTGTTGCCGGAATGTGACGCAACTCGTCCTCCGACCATTGCGGCTGGACGTTGAAGACCTGGAATACGTGTTCCAGAAATTCGTCGGGACTTTCAACGGAGGGAGCGTCCTGATACATGTCGTCCAGCACACGTAGAGCGCTGGCCTTTTCCACCACGCCCTCCAGCAACCGGTCGACGGCGCGGCGGCGGGTAAAGTTGAGAGCACCGTTCAGGCGAAAGGGATGAGCTCGATCGCGCCGATCCATTGAATACCTCCGCAAAGGGACAAGGGCTTGAAATCTGCGACGGCAACGGTAGCGTGCGGGTGTGACGGGACGATGACCGGCGGGTTGCCGAATCGCAACGACGCGGCGGACAACTGTCATTGAAGTGTAGTCGGAGCGCAATAAACAGCGTCGATACTGCGCGCATCCTACTGAAGGCCAAGGGGGATCCAATGAGTACGCTGAAACTGCGCACGATATTCATCTCTGACGTTCATCTGGGAACACGCGATGCACAGGCTGAGCAACTGCTCGACTTTCTGCGTCACAGCGAAAGTGAATTCCTCTATCTGGTGGGTGATATCGTCGATTTCTGGAAAGCACGTAACGGCTGGTACTGGCCGCGCCTGCACACCGAGGTCGTGCAGGCGATACTGGAGAAGGCGCGGCGCGGAACGCGCGTGATCTATATACCCGGAAATCATGACGAATGGCTGCGCGACCATGCCGGCGCCGAATTCAACGGCGTCGAGATCCGGCTTGGCATGGTGCATGAAACGCTGCAAGGAAAAAGGTTGCTGCTGCTGCACGGCGATGAGTTCGACAGCGCCGTGCGTTGCAACCGTCTGTTGAGCCACGTCGGCAGCGGCTTCTACGACGTGCTGCTCTATCTCAACCGCATTTACAACGGCGTCCGCCGTCGGCTCGGCTTCCCCTACTGGTCACTGTCGTCCTACATCAAGCGGCGGGTGAAGAACGCCATGGCCTATATCGATCAATTCGCCGCCGCCGCCCGCCACGAGGCGGCGCGCCACAAGGTGGACGGTCTGGTATGCGGCCACATCCACCACCCTGCCCTGGCCGAGGTGGACGGCGTGCACTACGTCAATACCGGCGACTGGGTGGAGCATTGCAGCGCCGTGGTGGAGACGCAGCAGGGCGAACTGCATCTGCTGAACTGGACAGAAGACAGTCTCCACTGGCTCGATCGCAGCACCGCTCCCGCTGCGACGACCGAACCCGCGTTCGCCAAGCAGGCCGGCGGTTGAAGCGATAACCACGCAGAACACGGAGTCCATAAATGCCTGCTGTCCGGCCATCCGGTATATGCAGCGTATGCCGCGTTCTCCACGGCTCATATTCCGGACGAGACGGACAGCTGTTGACGGGGACATGACGCGGTTGCAGTTAACGTAGGGGCATCGTCAACGGCACAGAGGATGTCCGCCATGCACCAGTATCTTGTCTTCGCCCTTACTGTGGCCACCGGTTTCTTCGCCATCATGAACCCGGTCGGCAACACCCCGATCTTTCTCGGCCTGGTCGACGGTCTCGACGAGCCGACCCGCCGCAAGGTCGCCTGGCGCGGCGTGCTGATCGCCTTCGTGGTGGTGGCGCTGTTCACCGTCGGCGGAAACCTGATCTTCCGCCTGTTCGGCATTTCGCTCCCCGCATTCCGCATCGCCGGCGGACTGCTGGTGTTCATGGTCGGCTATCAACTGTTGCACGGCCGCACCTCGGCCATCCACCATTTGGGTCCCGACGAGGCCGACGACGACGGCGCCGCCACTTCCATCGCCACCACGCCGCTGGCCATCCCGATCCTGGCCGGCCCCGGCACCATCTCCACGGCGCTGAACTTTGCCGGCAGCCACACCGATCGCATCCACGTGATCATCGTATTGCTGGTGTTCGCCGTGATCTGCCTCCTTACCTACCTCGCCTTCCGTTTCAGCGAGCAGCTGACCGCCGTGGTGCGGCCGTCGATCATCGCCGTGGTCACCCGGCTGATGGGCGTGATCATCACCGTCATCGCCGCCCAGATGGTGATCGAGGGCGTCGCCGGTGCGGTGCGGCAGTTTCACGCCTGACGGTTGCGGCCAACCGGCGACAGGCCATACCAAGATCCAAAACCAAACGATATCGCCGCTGGGGACATGAGCGTGGAGGACATGGCGAGTTTGTCGGCAAAATCGTGCCCCGCCGTCACGACACACCTCGATGCCCGCCGTGGTTAATCCGGTTCCTCGCCTGTTTGCGCCAGGTTCCGCAACCGTTCGCACGCCCGCTTGACGCGGCCCTGGCCTTCCTATATTTGTTGGTCAGTCGGCAGGAGAGCAGGATGCGTTGAAAAAGGTATCGGGATTTGATCTTGAGGCGGCGGTGGAGCTGGCCGTGCAGCACCATCAGGCGAATCGTCTGCGCGAAGCGGAAGCCGCCTATCGTGAGGTGCTGGCGGCGGAACCCGCGTGCGCCGATGCGCTCCACGGGCTCGCGATCCTTTGCTGGCAGCTCGGCCTGCTGGATGAAGCGCATCGCTTGGTGCTGCAAGCCGTGGCAAACGCCCCGGAGGTGTGGCGCTATCACCTGACGCACGGCCTGCTCGCATCCGCCGCCTCCGTGCCCGCCGAGGCCGTCGCCGCATTCCGGGCCGCCTGTGACCTGCGCCCGGAATCGGTCGAGGCATGGACCGGTCTGGCCGCCTCTCTTCAGGCGCAGGGCCAATTGTCCGCAACGGCGGCGGCCTACCGCGAGGCGCATGCGCTGGCGCCGCAGGATGTCGAAATAGGCAACAATCTCGGCGTCGCGTTGGATGCCGCCGGCCGCAGCCTCGAAGCCGCCGACATCTTTCGCGAGGGCCTGCGGCAGCGACCGGATTACCTACCCTTTTACAACAACCTGGGCCATGCGCTGTCGCGGCTGCGTCGCTTCGACGAAGCCGTCGCGACCCTGCGCCAGGGTTTGCAACTGGCGCCTGCGTCGGGCACGCTCTGGTTCAACTACGGCAATGCACTGGCCGCGCAAGGCGCCGGCATGGAGGCCGTCGCCGCTTACAACCGTGCGCTGCAAATCGAACCCGGCAATTACCCCGCCCTGGTGAATCTCGGCAACAGCCTGCGCGCACTGGGCGATTTGACGACCGCGATCGACTATTACCGGCGCGCGATTGCCTGCGTTCCCGACAACCCCGACGCCTACAACAACATGGCCGTCGCGTTGCAGGCGCGCGGACAGGCCGATGAGGCTGCCCGCATCCTGCGCGAAGCCATCGCGTTGAATCCCAATTCCTCTGCCGCCCACAACAATCTCGGTAATGCGCTGAAGGACACCGGCCAACTGGATGACGCCATCGTCGCCTACCGGCGGGCAATGGAACTGGCGCCCGATGACCCGGAACCGCACAGCAATCTGCTCTATCTGCTCTCGTTCCATCCCGGCTATGACGAACGGGCGATCCTGCACGAGGCGCGGCGCTGGGCCCAGCGCCATGCGCCAGTGCCGCTGGAAGGGCACGCGAACCATGACGCCGATCCGGCGCGGCGGCTGCGCGTCGGTTATGTGTCGCCCGACTTCCGCGACCATTGCCAGGCGTTCTTCCTGATGCCGCTGCTCGCCAATCACAACCACGAGATGGTGGAGGTGCACTGCTACGCCGATGTCGCTGCGCCGGACGCGATCACCGATCGCATCGCGGCCTTTGCCGACGTCTGGCGTCCGATCCACGGCTTGAGCGATGCAGAGGCCGCGGCACTGATACGGAGCGACGGCATCGATATCCTGATCGATCTCACCATGCACATGGCGCGCAGTCGTCCGCTGCTGTTTGCCCGCAAGCCGGCACCGGTGCAGGCGGCGTGGTTGGCATATCCCGGAACCACGGGACAACCGGCCATCGATTACCGTCTGACCGATCCCTGGCTCGATCCGCCGGAGCTGGGCGACGACCGCTACACGGAGCAGTCCATTCGCCTGCCCGACAGCTTCTGGTGCTATGACCCGTTGACTGACGAGCCGGCAGTCAATCGGTTGCCGGCCGCCAGCAGCGGACAGGTTACATTCGGCTGCCTCAACAACTTCTGCAAGGTCACCGATCGAAGTCTGGAACTGTGGGCGCAGGTGCTGTGCGCCGTTCCCGGTTCGCGGCTGCTGCTGATGTCGCCGGGAGGCCGCCACCGGGAGCGCGCGCTGACCACGCTCGGTCGGCATGGCGTGGCAGCGGAACAGGTGGAATTCGTCTCTTTCCAACCCCGCCGCCAGTATCTGGAAACCTATCACCGCATCGATATCTGCCTCGACACGCTGCCTTACAACGGCCACACGACCAGCCTCGACGCCTATTGGATGGGCGTGCCGGTCGTGACCCGGGTGGGCGGCACGGTGGTCGGCCGGGCGGGCTGGAGCCAGCTGAACAATTTGGGTCTCGCCGAGTTGGCGGCCTTCGACGACGCGGGCTTTGTGCGCACCGCCGTTGCGCTCGCCTCCGATCCCGCGGCACTGGGCCAGCTGCGCCAAACACTGCGGCAGCGCCTGCAACAAAGCACGTTGATGGACGGACGGAAATTTGCCGCGGCGATGGAGGCGGTCTACCGTAAGATCTGGCGCGATTGGTGTGCGGCGCGATGAGGCACAACAGGAACAAAAACGTCGATTCGCGCATGCACGCGAATACACGCCGATAATCATCAATTACATCGGGTCGGTCATTCGCGCTCATCTGCAGAGCGTTCCCAGACGGTATCTACCGCTCCATCAAGGCGGCAGGCGATCCATTATCGTTTCCATGAGGTTCGTTGCCGTACAATCCGCGATCTCTCAACGCAACCGAGGTGCCGCTATGCCCGAACGCCTGTTGCTCGGCGCCCGTCCTGTCGCTGAACCGCAGCAGTGCGGCACCGCCGCCTCCTTCGGTGGCCGCTCACCGCGTCCGCCACTGGAATTGCGGTTGTCAGCCGGCGTGCTGACCCTGTTCCGGTCGTGAGTGCAGGTCCGCGTAATCGCCATATCCTGGCGCTCTCCACTCTCGCCTTCACCGGGGGTCTCGGTGGCGGCGTGGTATTTCCGATCCTGCCCCTGCTCGGTCTCCAGCTCGGTATCTCCGCCGCGCTGATCGGCCTGATCCTCTCACTCAACCGGATCACGCGTCTGGCGGTTAATCCGCTGACCGGCATCGTGGTGGACCGCATCGGCGCCCGTTGGCCGTTGATCCTCGGCATGTTGGTCGAGGCCTTCTCGACGCTCTGCTTTTACGTTGGCGTGCACAGCAACCATCCCGCCGCGTGGTTCCTCGGCGGACGTGCGCTGTGGGGCGTCGGCTCCTCGTTGTTGATGATTGGTGTGCTGACCGCGGCATTGGTGTTCAGCGACGCCAGCGAGCGCGGCCTCGCCACCGCCAAGGTGCGCATGTCCATGAGTATCGGCATGCCGGCGGGCCTGGTGCTCGGCGGCGTGGTCGCCGCCGACTTCTCAGCGGGTGCCGCCTTCCTCACCGCCGCAGCAATCACCTTTGTCGGTGCGCTGATCGCCTGGCGCTACGCCCCCTCCGGAATCCGGACGGAACCGGCGGCCGTTGCAGGTGCACGGATGCCCACCTTGACGCTGCGCTATTTGCTGCGTAGAGGGCCTTTGTGGAACGTCTGGTTATTTAACTTTTTCATGTTCTTTGCGGTACAAGGGGTGATCCTCTCCGTGTTGGTGCTGCTGGTGCATGAGCGCCACTTCGCTCTGCATGGCTGGGGCACGGAAGGCACGGCGGGCGGATTGATGGCGCTGATGATCGGCAGCTCCGCGCTGGTCTCCTGGTGGGTCGGAAAGCGCATTGATCGCACCCAGCACAAGACCCCCGCGATCGCCGTCGGCATCGCCGCACTCATCAGCGGCTTCCTCACGCTGGCCTTGGCGACGCAGACCATGCACGCGGCCACCGCCCTCATCCTGATCGGCATCGGCGTCGGCGCGATCAACGTGCCGATGATCCTGTTCATCGGCGAACTGGTTCCCGGCGCCAGCTACGGCCGCGCCATCGGCGTCTATCAGGTGCTGGGCGACCTCGGCGGCAGTTTCGGTCCGATCATCGGCCTGGAGGCGATGCAGCGCTTCGGCGGTACGTCCGCGCTGCTGGGCGTGACTGCGCTGCTCACCGTAACCATACCGCTCGCCGTATTGTTGTGGCGGCGCGAGCGGAGCAACGGGGGGATATCCCGTAGGATGCGGTGAGCGCAGCGAACCGCATCATTCGCGTTTCATCCCGCTGTTTGCGGCCACTCAACTTTAGGCCGAGGAAAATGCCGAACGACGATCGCACCAAGAGAATTCCGAGGGGAACGCCGGAGTCCGCAGCCATGTTGGCGAGCGTCAAGCGAGCTATGGCCATCACCGCAAAGCTCAACCGGCTGACGTTCAACGATGCGGATGAAGTCCGAGCCTTGTTCAGTGAGCTTATCGACAAAAGGGTGGATGACAGCTTCTTGCTCATCCCTCCCTTCTACACAACCGGCGGACCCGATATCAGTGTCGGGCGCAATATATTCGTTAATCAGAATTGCACCTTTTACGACCTGGGCGGGCTTGAGATTGCCGACGATGTGATGATCGGGCCGAACGTAAGCATCATCACTTCCGGTCATCCCATCGAGCCCCATCTGCGGCGCGCCTTGGTTGTCGCAAACCCCATCGTGATTGAAAGAAATGTATGGATTGCAGCCAACGCAACCATCATCGGTGGCGTAACAGTGGGCGAGAACTCGGTCGTTGCGGCCGGTTCCGTCGTCACCAAGGATGTACCGCCGAACACGCTCGTCGGCGGAAATCCTGCAAGAGTCATTCGCTCCATTGGTGACTGAGAGAAACGACGGTTCCGGTCCGAGTTCTTGGTGTCGCGGCGCGCAGCCTATGGGTTCTTCAGGAATCTCAAATAAAAAGCGGCAAACACCAGGACAATGCTGATGTTCACCATTAGCCGCTCCCAGAAGCGATGCCGAAAGAACACGAAATCCACGCCAACGATGACGGCCACCAACACCACAACGTAGAGCGCGGCAGACGGGCTTCTGGTCATTTCAATCGTCAGTTCCGGTAAAACGGGGACGTTCATTCCTAAGCCGAATATCATCCTTGGCACCGTCCCACGATTTCAGTCCATGGCGGGTAGCGGCGTTGAGTGCCGGCCCTACCCATTACGCGAGAAGCCTTATATTTCAATCAAGCCGTCGGAGAGTTCGTTCACATCGTCCGCGTCCCGCGGATAGTGCTCGGCCATGGCGGCGCCGCAAGTATCGACGGCCGCAATAAATCCTTCTGTCACCTCGCCCTTTTGCATATGGGTGACGAATATCTGGACAATCCCTTGCCAGCGGGCCTCGCCGATCTTCTCGTGAATACCCTGGTCCGCCACGATTTCCACGTAGTGTTCCGCCAGGGAGACAAAGAACAGCACGCCCGAGTGATGCTTGGTCATGTGTACGCCCTGCTGATAGAACTGGGCCTTTGCGAGGCGACTTGCGCGCGAATGCTTTACCCGCTTGGGAACCAGCCGCAAGTGCAGTTCCGGAACGAATAGAAACAGCGCGGTCAGCGCTATAAAGACCACCAGTTGCATCTGATACACATGGATCAAGGAGAGCGGAATGGAGGACAGAATGAAGACGCCGGGCAGTAGCAACGCGACAACGGCTCCCCACAGCAGAGGAAGAAATACATAATGATCGCTGATCCGTGCCACCACCGTAACGAATTCGCCGCTGGTGTTCTTTTCGGCGGCGCAAATCGCCGCCGTGATCCGGGCCTTGTCCTGCTCTGAGAATTTAATCATGTTTCACCAGCCTCCCGAGGCACCGCCGCCGCCAAACGATCCGCCGCCGCCCGAGAATCCGCCGAAGCCGCCGCCGCCGCCGCCTCCGAATCCACCGCCGCCGCCGCCGCCCAGCATCCCCAACAACAACCAGGCCAGCCAGCCACTGCCGCTGTTACGCCCAGCTAGACGGCGGCGACCAAAAATCGACCCAAACAGCGGAAAGACGAAGAACACGATGATGAGTAGCATGAGGAATCCTGTGCCTGAGTGCGCACGCGCCGTCTGCTTCGGTGCGGTGCCCTGCTGACCACCAAGCACAGCGAGAATCCCATCGGTACCCGCGACGATACCGCCGGCGTAATCGCCCTTCTTGAATCGCGGCAAGATAATGCTGTTAATGATATTGGAACTTTGGGCATCCGTGAGCGTACCTTCCAGGCCGTAACCCACTTCGATGCGCACGCGCTTCTCGCCGACGTCCACGATAAGCAGCGCACCGTTGTTCTTGCCCTTTTGGCCGATGCCCCAATGGCGTCCCAATTGATAGCCGTAGTATTCGATGGGATAGCCGTTTAGCGTCGGAACGGTCACGACGACCAGTTGCGTGCCGTTTTTGCCGGCGTATGCGGCGAGCTTTTGCGACAGACTGTCGAAGACTGCCGTCGGCAACAGATGCGCCTGATCCACCACCGGCCCGGTCAGCGTCGGAAACGCCGGCATGCCGGCATCCAAGGCGTTGCCGGCTGCGAAGGCAGGCGCGGCCAACGCGATGCATAACAGCAGGCCCACACCAACAAGGCGTCGCATAAGAATTTGCAGCATGCCGAACTCGAACCTCATTTCACGCGGCGACATGGCCTAGAACTTTACTTTGGGCGCCTGTTGCGCCTGTTCCGAGATCGTGAAGTTCTGGATCATCTTGTAGTTCGAGTACAGCAGCGAGTGGTACCAGCGCCCCGGGTAGGTGGTGAGTTCCGTATCGTACTGCTGCACCGCCAGGATATAGTCGCGGCGCGCCACGGCGATGCGGTTTTCGGTCCCTTCCAGTTGCGATTGCAGGGTCAGAAAATTCTGGTTGGCCTTCAGGTTCGGGTAATTCTCCGTCACCATCATGAGTCGCGACAGCGCCCCGCTCAGCGTCGCCTGGTTCTGCTCGAACTGGTGAAACGCCTTGGGATTGGTGAGGATATCGGCGGGAATCTTGGTCTGCGTGACCTTGGCGCGAGCTGTCGTCACGGCTTCCAGTACGTCCGCCTCATGCGTAGCATAACCTTTGACCGTGGCGACGAGATTCGGTATCAGATCCGTACGTCGCTGATATTCGTTCATCACCTGGCTCCAGCTGGCATCCACCTGCTGCTTGTCGGCGGGAATGTTATTGATGCCGCAGCCGGACAGTGTCAGCACGATCCCCAGCATCACTATAAAAACGGAACCTCTCATTACGGCGTGCAACTTGGGCATCAGGGTATTCCTCTGGATATAGGCAAGCGTTACGGATGCCCTATGATAGCAGCGGAATGGCCATGGGGCACATGGCAACTCAGCGTCAGTGCGCGCGCCGGGGCTGAATAAGTGTTCCGAATTGGTGCCACGTTAGGAGCTTTCAGTTGGCAACTCGTGGGAGCCAGGCTTCGCCGGGCGATGGTTGCGGATTCGACCATCGCCCGATGGATCGGTTCCCACGGGTGGCCGCGTTAGGTCGACGAAGGACTACCGTCGACGCCGGCTCCGCGCTACCGTGTCCGGCATCGGCCTGAATATCACCGGAGACCCGATATGTCCCAATGCTGGAACTGCGGCGCCTCGCTCGAACAGGTGCCGCTGCCCTTGTCGCGCTACGCCCGGTGCCCCGCCTGCGCCGCCGACCTCTATGTCTGTCGTCAGTGCCGTCATTTCGATCCGCGTTACAACAACGCCTGCCGCGAGCAGCGCGCCGAGGTTCCACGCGAACGCGACCACGCCAATTTCTGCGACTGGTTCCTGTTCAATCCCGACGCTTATAGTGGCGATGCCAATGACACTGCACACAGTGAGCTCGACGCGCTGTTCGGCGGCGCGGGAACGGAATCCAAACCGGCAGCCAATCCGCTGGATGAGTTGTTCAAGAAGTGATAACGGAAACGAAAATTACGGACGCTGATCAACGATATGACGAGAGGAGGCTAAGAGGAGGCTATGGGGTCAAGGAGGCTATGGGGTCAGGTCTTTCCTGTTGCATTTCTCGCGAATGTTAGCTAATTTCCGTGCATGGCACGCCCCTTACGCATTGAATACGCAGGCGCCTTGTATCACGTCACCTCGCGAGGTGACGGACAGGAA